>Ga0316604_10000279_pt1 | contig 72455 bp, 83 predicted proteins | sample OWC_soil_day20_C_FD_207650 | JGI IMG/M metagenome (GOLD analysis project Ga0316604, IMG submission 207650) | Wetland soil microbial communities from Old Woman Creek delta, Ohio, United States - OWC_soil_day20_CT | ecosystem: Environmental > Terrestrial > Soil > Wetlands | place: USA: Ohio... | reverse complement strand
AAAGTAAACCCCCTCTAGCGAGGGGGTTCCATTCATGGAGCTTTAATAGCACCAACAGGGCAAACCGCCGCAAAGGCACCGCATTTATGCATATATTCAGCTTCATAAAACAAATATCAACTGATATCATTGAAAAATACATAAATTGATGTATATCCTAAAGTTAATAAATTCAAAACTATAAGTTCATAGAACGCTACTTCTTCATTTTAGCTGCTGCAATTAAATGATAAACACCGTCTGGCGTAATATTCTGCCTTATCACGTACAATTGGGCTTCGCCCTCTGTCTGTGTATTGCGAGCCGGTTTTGTTAATGTTACATCATACTTGCATTGCCCAGCATCCAATTGCTGAAGAACGTCTTCAATAGGTTGTCCAACTATGTCCAATTATCACACTTCCATAATTTCTTTTTCTTTGGAGCTCATGATATGATCGGTTTCTTTTATATATTTATCGGTTAGTTTTTGAATTTCATCTTGTGACTTTTTGACCTCATCTTCAGTAACCAATTTATCTTTTTCCATTTTTTTCACAGTATCATTTGCATCTCGACGTAAATTTCGTATCGCAACACGCGCTTCTTCTGCTTTTTTATGGATAACTTTAACTAACTCCGTACGGCGCTCCTGAGTCAACTGCGGAATATTCAAGCGTATAACAACGCCGTCATTGTTAGGTGATAAACCAAGATCCGATTTTAAAATTGCTTTTTCAATGGCTCCCAGCATCGATTTCTCCCACGGTTGTATTACCAACATTCGTGGTTCAGGTACTGTAATCCCTGCTACCTGGCCAATCGGCGTCGGTGATCCATAATAATCAACTGTTATTTTATCCAATAAACCGGTTGTCGCCCTGCCTGCCCGCAAGGAAGAATATTCTTTGCGTAAAGCATCCAACGTTTTTTTCATCTTGTCTTCATGATCATTATAAATTTTCTTCAGTGCCATTTTTCGTCCCTCCTACGATCGTACCAATATTTTTTCCAAGCGCCGCTTGCAAAATATTACCTGGTTCATCAATACTGAAGACGATAATTGGAATGTTATTATCCATACACAAGGACGTTGCCGTGGAATCCATAACACCCAGTCCGCGTTGCAGAACCTCAATATAAGCAAGTTCTTCAAATTTTTTCGCGTCCGGACAAATACGGGGATCACTATCATACACGCCATCCGTGTTTTTCTTTGCCATTAAAATAACATCTGCTTCGATTTCCGCAGCTCGCAATGCTGCAGTTGTATCGGTTGAAAAATAAGGATTACCTGTTCCGGCAGCAAAAATAACCACACGACCTTTTTCCAAGTGACGGATAGCACGTCGGCGAATGTAAGGCTCCGCTACCTGCCGCATTTCAATTGCGCTTTGTACCCTTGTATCCACACCGCAGTTTTCCAAGGCATCTTGCAAAGCCAACGAATTCATAACCGTTGCCAACATTCCCATGTAATCAGCAGTAGCACGATCCATTCCTTTTGAACTACCAGCTAACCCGCGCCATAAGTTACCACCACCGACAACAACAGCTACTTGAAGCCCGGTCTCTCTTACCTCTTTAACTTGTCGCGCAATGGAATCCACTGTATCCGGATCAATGCCAAATCCTTTTCCGCCAGCCAAGGCTTCTCCACTAAGTTTTAAAATGATGCGCTTATACGCCATGGTCAGTCCTCCGTTATTTTTGTTATAAGTCTGCCAGTTCCATTCATTGATTATCGAAAAAATTTCCAATACATTTGGTTGCAAAAATAAAATTTACCAATGTATTAGCAAACAGTTTCTACAATTCTTTCCTGAAATCCTTTTGAAATATAAAAATTCACACGAAACTTATGCCTGTTTTTGCACAATGATGAAAACTTCTGGCCACCCTAAAATAAAAAGAACACGAAGGTGTTCTTTTTTGCCCATCAGGAAATATATAATTGTATCTGATGGACATAAGTACAACCAACGGCTTGCGTAGTCGCTATTAAAGCTCGGCGCAAGCCGTATTTTCTAATTGTTTAGCAAAATTTCTTTGCCTTAGGAGCAAGGTTGTTGCGTAATGGAAGCGACTTCAGCCGCAAAATCATCCGATTTCTTTTCAAGACCTTCACCCATTTGATAGCGGGTAAACCGACGAACGGAAATTTGTTCGCCAATTTTTGCAATCTTTTCTGTGATTAATTGGCTGATTGTCTTATCTGGATCTTTAATAAAGGCTTGATCCAAAAGACAAGCTTCTTTATAAAACTTTTCGATCCGGCCAACAATCATTTTATCGACAATATGCTCTGGTTTTCCTTCATTTAACGCTTGAGCACGAAGGATTTCTTTTTCATGTTCCAACGTCTCAGCCGGAACTTCTTCACGCTTTACATATGCCGGGTTAGCTGCGGCAATTTGCATCGCAATATCTTTTACGAGCGCTTTAAAATCATCGGTTTTGGCAACGAAATCTGTTTCGCAGTTAACTTCCAGTAAAACGCCGATTCGACCACCGCCATGAATATACGCTTCTACCAAACCCTCGCTGGCAATTCTACCCGCTTTTTTTGCGGCTGCTGCCAATCCTTTTTCCCGCAAATGGTCGATTGCTTTTTCCATATCTCCATCAACGGCTGTTAACGCTTTTTTACAATCCATCATGCCCGCACCAGTGCGTTCACGTAATTCTTTTACCATTTCAGCTGTAATCATCATAAATCCTCCTGTCTGCTATTAAAGGTAAGGGCTAATTTATTTGCCCTTACCTTTACCAGTCTACTGGTAAGTATATTTTATACTTTCTGACTACATAAGAACGATAAGGCCTTCGCCTTCGCTCCCCAAAAATCAGGCACCAGCTAAGTCTTACTGTACTTTTATGTTATTCTTCTACCTGTTCGCCTTGGCGGCCTTCGAGCATTGCATCAGCCATTTTTCCACAAAGAAGCTTAACTGCGCGAATTGCATCATCATTGCCGGGGATAACATAATCAATTTCGTCCGGATCGCAGTTTGTATCTACAATACCAACGATGGGGATTGATAATTTTCTTGCTTCTGCTACTGCAATACGTTCTTTGCGAGGGTCAACTATGAATAGCGCTCCTGGCAATTTACCCATGTTTTTAATTCCGCCTAAAAACTTTTGCAGGCGTTCCATTTCATGACGCAATGTAAGAACTTCTTTTTTCGATAAAACATCAAATATTCCATTAGTTTCCATATCTTCTAATTCACGCAAGCGTCCAATCCGTTTTTGGATTGTCTGGAAGTTTGTCAACATACCACCAAGCCAACGCTCATTCACAAAAAACATATTGCAACGTAAAGCTTCATCTTTAACAGCTTCTTGCGCTTGTTTTTTGGTACCGACAAATAAGATCGTTTTTCCTTCTTCAGCAATCTGACGAACAAAATTATAGGCTTCCTCTACTTTTTTTACAGTTTTTTGCAAATCGATAATATAAATCCCATTGCGCTCTGTAAAAATATAAGGTGCCATTTTGGGGTTCCATCTTCTGGTTTGATGTCCGAAATGAACACCAGCTTCCAAAAGTTGTTTCATTGAGATAACTGCCATTTTTCATAACCTCCTGTTTTTTCCTCCGCAAACCGCATTTTTCAATGTAACCGGTATCCCGGAACAGCATTGAAATTGGATCGCGTGTGTATTTACACCGGAACAAATTATACCATAACTAATATGATAAAACAATAGATGTTGAGCTTGAGTGTCATTACTTTTTATTTCCTTACATGAAAAACTTATTACCGCCCACCGCGTTCAGGCATAGAAATTAATATTACAAATTGGAATTTCTTTTTTCAAATCATATTACTTTTTATTTAATTGCAAAAGCAACATAATTTCGCCTTTGCCAATTGAAGTCGCTTTAGCTATTTCAGTAATGGTATATCCTTGTTCCGCAAGACCAAGAACCAATTGCCGACGGTTTTTATCTTCCATGTCAAGATTTTCCGTTAGATTAGCCCCTGATAACTTTTCTGCGGAATTCTGTTTGTTATCCGGTAATTTGTCAGAACTAATTGCTTCACCTATAATTTCGGAAGGTTGGATCAACGGGTTTTGCAGGAGTCCTTCAATTGTTTGTATTTGACGGTTAAGTATTTCAATACGTTTATCTGATTCTTCCAGTAAATATTCCAAATGTGTAATTTGCATTTCAAGACGGTCAATTACAACTGTGCCTGTTTCCTGTAATTGATTTTGAAACTGCAAAGCATGATCTTCCACTTTCAGGGAAAACATGCGAATTAACATATTCCGTTTATAAATTATAAAAAAAACAACAAAACAAAAAATAAGCATCATGAACACAATACCACTAAACATGACAACGACACCTCATTAAGTTTTTATATCTATGTTATGACCACGAACCGGATCTTCACATACAAAATCGGGTGCCTGATCCTCTTCTTCGTTTTTCATTTGTATATTATTTTCATTATGCCGTTTTGAGCTGGAAAAAGAGCCTCTTTCCTGGTTGTCGCTGCGAACTTTTTTGGAATCCGATTTATGAATATTTTGCACCTGGCTATTACGTAGATTGGCAATATCAACCCATTGATCGGCAACCTGCTGATGCTGCAACATTTGTTGCCGATCACTAATTTGTTGAACTTTACCAACTTCGGAAACCCGCGGGATCATTACTTGCAAATCAATAGGAAGAAGGTTCATCTGCTTTCACCTGCAATTTCTTTTTTTTAAAACCTATATGCTTGTGATTAAGAACCGACTGGAATATATTTCATATTACCTATTAAAGAGCAAATAAAGATAAATTATTCTTATCGATATGATCCTGATACTATTTCTCCGTCACCGACATAAAAAACCACAAATTTCATTGTTTCCCGGATTGGTTTAACCAAAGTACCAACGACAATTTTCACCCCAGGATATACAATATCTGATACCCGAATTTTACCATGACGCATTTCGTCAAAACTGTTCTCAATTTCATTAATTCTGTTTTGAATAGAATCTATTTGACCAATAAGATAAAAATGAGTTTTCGTAAGTTTAAGCAACAATTCACGTTTTTCAGGTGGTAACTCAGACTGATCCAATGTTTTTAGAATGGAAAGAGCTTTTTGCGTTTGATCCAAGTTAGATTTATGGTTCTTTAAATTTTTACGTAAATGCGTATATTCTTCCCGCAAGAGCGGGTTTACACCTACTTGCAAATTTGTACTTAAAGCGGAGGGCGTACCTACAGTTTTTGCATGGATTTCTTCACCTGCCGAAACCTCACCGCCAATAATAGCGCCGCGTCGTTCGATCACTTCTATCTTACGGCCTGCACTTATATGACTGTTCAGGATCACATCACGGACGAATATATCTTGGCCTGCCGACACCATCGCATTTTCAATAAAATGTGTTGTTAAATTGATTGCTGCTTTTATATAACCTTGCTGCATGCCTTGAATTCCCATTCTAATTGTCACATTATTTCCTTCAACAACAGCGCCGCTGACCGTCCCCTGGATCTCAACGTCGCCTTCCGCTTTAATACTAAAACCTGGCTGTACGGAACCATGAATAATAACATTACCGTTAAATTCAATATTCCCTGTTGATAAATCTACGTCTCCATTCACTTCAATCATCGGAATAACATGGATCTTATTACGTTTCAATATGACTTGGCCGGCTAAACCTGCTGCGATCTGATTATTATTTTCAAGAATTACATTTTTACCCAGTGGAAACGGTATATCTTTCCCCGATTTTGCCGGTACTATCTGCCCTAGAACATCAATTCCTTCGACCCCCGACGTAAAGGGAATTTTTTCTGCAATCAGTTCGCCTTGTTGTACTTGTGTATACAAATTCAGTTTCTTATAATCTACTCTACCGTCTTCAGCTTCAACCGGTTTCCCTTTCATTTCAAAATCAATATAATATTTTATTCTGGCGTCATCACCAGCTACAGGAGGTTTCCCTTTTGCACATACAGTAGTAATTCCCGGATTTCGAAGCGCTTTCTCAATCGCATCTTTATCCAAGTTATATATAACTCCGGAATTTTGCAGTTTGGCAAAAATTTCTTCACTTGAAACTGGCCGGCAATTTTGGGGGAAAAAAATTGATAGTGAGGCTTCCATTCGATCCCGGCTGACAAGCACACGAATATCGGGCTCGGCTGGCAATGACGGCGCTTCAGCAATTTTTGTCGGAACTCCCAGCGCTTCCCGTATGATTTTAATAATCATCGAAGCTTGAAAATCTTTAACGCCACGACTTTGTAAGTCGGCAATCACTATGCTGTCTTTTACCGGTACTCCATTACCACTTGGGGGATTGACCATTAAATAAACGCCTAGATCGCTTAATGCTATGACATAAGTTCCTTCTTTGGAAATAGTGTCGTTTTTATGATCCATCATAGTAGTATCGTCAGCCATAGTACCTCCAAACCTGCTTATAGTAAACTGGATTTTAAATAAGACAAAGATCCCTTCAATCGAAATAGTGCTTTTGTGTGGAGTTGAGAAATTCGAGCCTCGGATAAATGAAGTATTAAACTAATTTCTTTTAACGTCAATTCTTCATAATAATAGAGGGACACAACAGTCCGTTCTTTTTCAGGCAATTTATCAATTGCCCGTGCTAACATTGCTCTGATTTCTTGCTCTTCTGTAAATTGTGAAGGATTTGATGACTGTTGCGGAATTGTCACTGATTGTGCGAACTCTTCCAAAGAGATTACCGTGCAAGCATTTAATTGACTAACTAATACTCGTAATTCATGAGCGGATAACTGCATGGCAACAGCAATTTCATCATCGGAAGCAGATCGTCCTAATTGGTTTTCCAATTTGGCAAGCGTTTCTTCGAAAACTCGCGCTTTATGCCGCAATGATGTTGGTATCCAATCCTGCGCTCGTAACGCATCCAAAATAGATCCCCTGATGCGAGTTGCAGCATATGTTTCAAATTTAATTCCTCTAGTAATGTCAAACCGTTCAATTGCATTTAACAAGCCAAAAAAACCGTTATTCGCCAAATCATCTTTATCCACATGCTGCGGCAGTCCAATTGCAATACGGCCAGCAACAAGTTTCACAAGCGGCAGATAATGTTCAATTAACTTATCTTTCAATTCGATATTATTGGTTTGACGATACTGTTTCCATAAATCATCAACAGTAATTTCCGCATATTCTGTCTTTTCACTCATAATCTATCAACACCCGGTCCCTCAAAAATTAATTTTTCGATTGAAAAATATGTTTCATATTTTCCTGTGTCAAAGGAGTAAAGTCTGAGGTTGCGCCAGGCGCAACGGCATCTGAATTATCGCCGGCGATCACATCAACTTGCGCGCCTTTTGTTTTATACATAGTTAACAGATGTCGGAAAAAATGCTCTAAAAAAAATACCAACAGAAATCCGACCGTCAAAAAAATGAAAATAGAAACAATCGTACGAAATAACAGTGTTTCCATTCGTGCGCCATGAAACACTCCAAAAATAAACGTCAAGAAACCAGCGGCAAATGACAAAAATAGGGATAAGCGCCATTTATTCACAACACCACTCCCATACTATAACTCTTTTTCCCCTTTAGCAATTGTTTTGATCCGAAATATACCTTTTTCCAAATTTAATTCTACTGTTCGACCATAATTTCCTCCCGTGTCCCTGCCCCGCAACGGAATGTTTAATTGTGCCAGAATTGACAGAACTGCCTCCGTGTTGCGATCGCCTATACGCATAATTTCCATCGTATTAGCAAACGCAAACATTTGCGCGCCACCGGCAATTTTAGCCCAGATACGGGTTCTTATACCACCTAAACGAATAATATCCGCCACCATTAATGGAATAGCGCTATCTGCAAATTTAGCCGGATTTTCAACGGATTTTGCCGAAGAACTGTCGGGCAACATAATATGCGATAACCCACCAATTTTTGCCACAGGGTCAAACAAGGCTATGCCCACACAAGAACCTAAGCCATAACTGATTAACGATGCCGGCGCGCAGCCTACTTTGTAATCCGCCATCCCAACTTTGACCAATTCAGCCATTAACTCCTCACCCCAATTGCTGTGAGAATTGTTCCCAGCGATCCGGGATCCGGAATCAGGAAAAAGTGCCCCTTGACATCATTAGTTTCCGTACTAAATTCAGTTTCAATTACCAGGGCATGGTCTCCAACCTGCCCAAGTTGGATCAACATTACGCTTAACAAGGCACCGGCCATATCAACAGACAATGCAGGAATCGACGGCAGTAAGGTCAATTGTGTAAAATGGCTTAGTGCGTTTAAATAAGAACCCGCTAAAATATTGCCAATTTCCATGAGCGCAGATTCGTCGATAGCGCTTAATATTTTGGTTTCTCCTTGCTGTCGCCCCATCAGCATATCCACAAGACTAAAGGCACTACTGTATGGTAGAAGAAATAGAATACTTCCCGGAGCTAAACCATACACCTTTAAGTAAACGCCAGCCACCATTGTCTCGGCTCCGCCAACAACATCCGGAACTTCGCCGAGTGGTAAAATGGCAACCCGGGGTACTGTCATGTCAATTTTATGATTAATAATTTGTGACAAAGCAGTTGCTGCATTGCCAGCGCCAATATTTCCAACTTCACGTAATGCATCCAATTGCATTGCCGATAAATGCAAAATATCTTCGCTCAATTTATTCACCTCTGTTACATCGCAATTTTACGCCTATACTAAATCAACAATAAATCGTGGATCAAGTATGATTAATAACCGCTGATCAATTTTTCCAATGCCGCTCACATAATTTTCAGCCACAATTCCGCTGTTTCCCTGCGGTAATTCTATGTTTGAGAAATTTAGTGTTACCACTTCTGACACTGAATCCACCAACATACCGACAAGAACCTTCTCCATTTTAATGATAATAATGCGTGTATCTTCAGTAATTGGTGTTTCCGGCAAATTCATTCGTATCTTTAAGTCTAAAACAGGCAATACACTGCCCCGCAGATTAATAACTCCTTTTATATAATCCGGCGTATGCGGCACCCGTGTTATATCAGTCATTCGCTTTATTTCCTGCACCATAAGAATATCAAAGGCGTATTCTTCATTTCCCAAACGAAATATCACCAACTGAACTTCTTCTTTCGCATCATTATTTTGTGTCATACGAACAACTCCGTTTCAAAAATTTTCTATTTCATTAAGGAACTTACGTCTAAAATCAAAGCAACTTGCCCATTACCCAAAATAGTCGCACCCGCAATAACTTTAATTCCTTTTAACAAATTTCCAAGAGATTTAATTACAATTTCCTGCTGCCCAATTAAATCATCCACTATAATTCCAGCCCGTTGTTGTCCTGAATGAACAATTACAATAAATAAATCACTTTGTTCTTTCCGGTCGGCCGGGATATTTAAGACCGTACTCAAACGTACAATAGGAATAATTTGACCACGCAGTAAAATTACTTCTTGATTTTGTACTGTTTTTATATCCTCCGGCCGAAGATGTATCGTACTGTCTATCGAACTCAACGGTATTGCGTAAATTTCTTGGGATACTTGAACCAATAATGCCTGAATAATTGCCAATGTAAGCGGCAATCGTATTTTAAATTTGCTGCCGCTGCCAACTTTTGTTTCTATTTCTACCGCGCCGCCCAGGGACTCGATCTTTGTTTTTACAGCATCCATTCCAACCCCGCGTCCGGAAATATCCGTCACAGTTGCCGCCGTAGAAAACCCAGGTAAAAACAAAAGGTTAAGCAGTTCTTTTTCATCCATTTTATCAGCATCGGCTCTCGTAACGAAGCCTTTTTGCAACGCTTTTTCCTTAAGAGAAACCGCATTAATGCCTTTCCCGTCATCTTCAACCAAAATAACCACATTGTTTCCTTCATGCCGGGCAATAAGGCGTATTTCTCCAACAGGTCCCTTCCCCGCTGCCTGCCGGTCTTCAATTCGTTCTATTCCATGGTCAACTGCATTTCGCAGCAAATGAACAAGTGGATCACCAATTTCATCGATGACCGTGCGATCTAATTCTGTTTCTTCACCTTGAATGATTAAATTAATTTCTTTTCCCAATTCATGGGATAAATCTCTTACCATGCGCGGAAATCGATTGAAAACCTGGCCAACAGGAACCATACGAACCTTCATAACTACAGACTGTAAATCGGTTGTAACACGATCGATTTGTTCAATCGTTTCCGACAAGTCAGCAAGGCGATGAGAAATGCCAATCTGTTCCAATCTTGTCTTGTTAATTACCAATTCTCCAACCAAATTGAGTAAACTATCCAACTTATCAATGTCGACCCGGACTGATTGACCGCCTTTTAACCGTTTTTCATGTGTTGCCGTATTGACACGAACCGGCGCCATATCGACCTTGGTCTCAGGGGCAGTAAGTTCCTCCTGGTTAGAGATTGCAACTGCGTTATTTTGCACGGCATCAGGCTCAGTGGCATTTCCTCCGATTAAATTGCCGGAAATGACGCACGGTAATACACTAACCATTTCAATTTCAGAAATGGATAATATTTCTTCACGGACTTTTTCTTGATTGGCAGAAGTAAGAAGAATAATTTGAAATTGCTGATCAAAGTTACCATTTTCTAAATCTTCTGTTCCTGGAACCGTTTTTATTACATCGCCTAATTCTTCAGCAATATTCATTACCATATACGCTCTGGCGGATTTTAATAAACAATCTTCTCTTAAAATTACTTGAATTTCGAATGTACTAATTCCTTGTTTTTGCGCGCTTGTAATCATCGTAACTTCCGTGTCAGTCAAATTAGTTTCATTAAACGCAGAGATTAACGGAGGTTGCGCTTGTTCTGGTATTTTTTCTTCTTGTTCTGGTATTTGTTTTTCTTGTTCTTTTGTAACAATCGTTGTTTCTGCATTTGGTTCTTGCGTTAAAGCAGACAATTGTTGAATTAGTCCTTTGACATCTGTTTCAGAATTCTCATTATTGGCAACATCTTCAACCAATCGTTCCAAGGTGTCAACGCATTGAAATAAAATATCAATAATTACATGATTGGCTTTTAATTGATCTTTTCGTAACAAATCTAAAATATTTTCCATATTATGAGTTAATTCCGCAATATCGGTATACCCCATTGTTGCCGACATCCCTTTGATCGTATGCGCACTGCGGAAAATTTCATCTAATACGGATAAATCTGTTGGATCGTTTTCAAGCTCTAATAAACATTGGTTAAGGCTTTGCAGATGTTCCCGCGCTTCTTCAAGAAACAGTACCAAATACTGACTTACATCCATTTTTTGAATACCCCCTATTTATTTACCTACTGCTTTCACTATTTCCAAAGCAATACTGGAGATTGGCAGCACAACGTTTGCCGCATTTAATTCAATTGCCGCTTTTGGCATCCCAAACACTACAGCCGTTGATTTATCTTCAGCTATCGTATAGCCATTTTGTTGCCGTATCAATTGCATGCCTTTCGCTCCGTCCCGTCCCATGCCAGTAAGAAGTACTCCAATAGTTCTGCTACCATACAGTTGCACAACGGATTCCATCATCGGGTCAACTGCCGGTCTATGTCCGCCAATAGGGGGCATTTGGTTTAATTTCGTAATAACCTTGCCACCCATGCGCTCTACTGTCATATGATAATCGCCGGGAGCAATTAACACTAAACCTGGAGCTACAAGATCATTCTGTTCTGCCTCTTTAACCCTTAAAGAAGATAAGGCATTTAAGCGGTCCGCCAACGACTTTGTAAATCCGGGCGGCATATGCTGTACAATGAGAACGCCACAAGGCAGGTTACCAGGCAATTTTGTAATAACCTCCTGCAACGCTCTCGGACCGCCGGTTGAAGTCCCAATCACAACAATTTTTTCAGTACCTATTGAAGAAGTAAAGGCCGGAACCGGCTTAGGGATTGTCGTTACAGCGGGCAACGGCTGGCAAAGCCGTTTCACGTTAACGGTTGCTGCAACACGGGATTTATTTAAAAGTTCCTGACGAATTCCGTCGATATTTCCAATAGGTCCTGAGGTTTTGGCAATAAAATCAACAGCACCCAAACTTAGCGCCTGGATTGTTGCTTCCGCGCCATCGCGGGTTAAACTGCTAACCATTACAACCGGCGTAGGAACCTCCTGCATGATCGATTTCAATGCCTGAATTCCGTCCATTACCGGCATTTCAACATCCATTGTAATCACATCTGGTTTATATTTCTTTGCTTTCTCCAAAGCATCTTTTCCGTTGCGGGCCGTATCAACAACCGTAAAATCTTGTTCAAACTCAAATAAATCAGCCAAAATCTTACGCATAAAAGCGGAATCATCAACAATCAGAATCCTAATCATGGTCTTTTCATTCCTTTCTATGGTCAAAAGCCTCGTTGACGCCGCTCCAATTGTTTTTTGAATACATACTGAATAATTTTACTACGATCACTTTCCATAATTTCTGTGAAGCGAACAGCAGTCCAATAGACCATAACATCTTCCTGGGGTTTTTCAACCCTTACAATTTGACCATTGCACCGAATGGGAGAAGAAGCGGGAATGTCAATTTCCAGCTTAACGTGATCACCATTATATAGCCTGCGTTTTAATATTAGCAGAATCCCTCCTCCGCTAATATCCCTGGTAATTGCACTCATTGGCTCCGGTGAATCATTGGATTGAATCAACTGCACATTTACCATCAAACGAGCATCAATACGAACAAAATTTCTCTGCTGAATTTGTTTTATATTGATTGGTTCAGAAATAATCCAGACCGGCAATGGATATACTTTTTTCTCAAGAAGTATGCTGGAAAATTGATATGCTGAACCTTGAAAAATCACTTTACCATAAAAAGTATTTCCTTTGGAAAGCATGACCGGATACCCTTTGCTCATCGGCATGGCAACAACCAAGTGATCAAAATAAATTTCTTCGATCCGGCTATGATACACTTCTCCTTTCATTTCAGGAGAAAATGATATTTCTAATAATTGATTTTCTAGAACAATATTCTTAATTGCAAATTCTCTCCTTTCGCTTTATCTACCATTTCATATCTAAAAAACGATGAAAGAATCCTCGTATTCCTCTGGGTTTTGCCACCGGATTCCCATACAGTATCAAATGCGCAATATTATCAATGCAGCGCGCGGAGATAGTATCCGGAAACGACAAAATCAACGGTGTTTGTTGTTTTACTGCCTGCCGCATATTACGATCTTCATAGACAACACCTAAACTTTTGACCTGTTGTCCCAAAAAACGTGAAGAAACTTTTGTCAATTTATCAACAACATTTTGTCCTTCTTCATTATCCAATACACGATTAATAACGAGATTAACCGGAGCTGTGCCGTGATTGCTCGCATACGCTTTAATCATGGCATAAGCATCTGTAATCGCTGTTGGTTCGGGTGTTGTGATTACAATTACCTCATCCGCCGCCATTACAAAATTAAGTACATTCCTGTTGATCCCAGCCCCCGTATCAACGAGAATAAAATCGGCCCAACTATCAAATAATGTAACCTGCTTGATAATATGCTGCAATTGGTGATGTGAAAGATTAGCCAACTCATAAATTCCGGAGCCGCCAGACATAAATTTTATGCCTCGCGGACCATCCGTAACGACATCGGGCAAAGATATATTATCTTCCAGCAAATTCAGCATATTGTATTTTGTAGAATAACCTAACACTACGTCAACGTTTGCCATACCAAGGTCAGCATCAATCAACAATACTTTTTGTGCGGCGTTCGCCAAAGAAAGGGCCAGGTTCACCGTAAAATTGGTTTTCCCAACTCCGCCTTTACCGCTGGTAACGGTAATAACCCTTGTTTTACTCGTTTGACATTTGATAATGTTTCCCGAAGTACTATCCCGTATTGAATTCTTGACCATCTGTCTTAATTTTTCAGCCTGATCGCGCATATGACCCTCTCAATATTAGATTTGCCAGTTTGTTGGGATTCGCCAATTCAATGTCGTCCGGCACATTTTGTCCCATTGTAATATAGGACAGCGTAGTCGGAAACCGATACAATAAATTTAAAATAGTCCCCATGTTAGCTGCTTCATCAAGTTTAGTAAATAATAATTTTTGTGGGGAACAAGCTGAAAATTGATTGATAATTTCCAAAGCGTCACGATACTTGGTTGTCACACTCAACACCAAATGAGTTTCAATATATGGATCCACATTTAAAATCGCCCGTAATTCTTCCAATTGCACTTTATTGCGCGGGCTGCGCCCTGCTGTATCGATCAATACCAAATTTTTATCTTGATGCCGAAATAGAGCGGCTTTCAATTCATCAGGGTCATAAACAATATCAACCGGAATTCCAAGAATGTCACCATACGTTTTTAATTGCTCCACCGCGGCAATTCGGTATGTATCCGCGGTAATTAACGCAACTTTGTATCCTTCTTTCAGGGCAAAGCTGGCGGCTAGTTTCGCAATGGTAGTCGTTTTACCCACTCCTGTAGGACCGATCAAGGCAACTGTTTTACAACCAGATTTAGGGATTGTGATTCCGTCTACTTTTTGCAAATGGCCGGATACTTTTTTTAATAACAAACGGCGAAAATAATCGGGATCATCCCCCACATCCAATTGTTCTTCCGGCAAGCCTTGCAGTAAATTTTTTGCAATTTGTAAATCAATATCGTTGTGCAGCAAATAAGCCAGCGCTGGCGATGTTTCATTTTCAGCTTCTGGAATTTTCGCTGCAACCTTGTCTAATGTTTTGCGCATCCGGGCCATTTCAAGTTGTAACGAAGTCAAGTCAGGTTGCGGCTTCTCAACTGCCTGTACTGGCGGCGCATCTACCGCTGCCATTACTTCTGCCATTTCAGTGGAAAAGAAGCCGAAAAAACCTCCTTTTCGAAACCTTCTCGTATGGAGAATAACGGCGTCCCGTCCTAATTCGTTTTTAGCTTGTAACATTGCTTCCTGCAGTGTCGCAGCTGTAAACAATTTTACATTCATTTATAGCTTCACCATCCCTAGCGCTTGAACTTCAATCTTTGGCTCTACTTCGGCATAAGATAAAATAACAAGATTGGGCACAATACGTTCTGTCAGTTTTCGAAAATATAACCGAACAGCCGGACTAACCAAAACGATCGGTTGATATCCCAAATTCGTTAATTTAGCAAGTTCTGCATTTAAATTACTAATTAATTTTTGCATGGCAGAAGGTTCAAAAGCAACATATGATCCATGTTCGGTACGCTGTACTGCCGACATAATTATATTTTCCAACTGAGGATCTACAGTAATACAAGACAACGTATTATTAGTAGCATATTGATGGGAAATTTGACGTAACAGGCCTTGGCGAACATATTCTGTTAAAATTTCCTGGTCTTTTGTCACTGAAGCATAGTCCGCCAAAGTTTCAAGAATAGATTTCATGTCACGAATAGAGATTCGTTCCCGTAATAAATTAGCCAGTACTTTTTGAATATCACCCAGCGAAAGAAGAGCCGGGATCAACTCATCGACAACTGCAGGATTATTTTGTTTTATCGCATCGAGCAAAGTTTGGACCTCTTGACGTCCGATTATCTCTGCAGCATGCGATTTAATAACTTCCGTCAAATGGGTGGCGAGTACAGAAACCGGGTCAACCACCGTATACCCATTCATTTCCGCTTGTTCCCTATCGCTTTCACGGATCCATACTGCCGGCAAGCCGAATGCCGGTTCAAAGGTTGGAATCCCCGGTATCTCTTCCATGGCATTTCCAGAATTCATCGCCAAGTAATGATCGAGCAGCAAATCACCTCTGGCAATTTCTACGCCTTTTAATTTTATTAAATACACATTTGGTTTTAACTGGATGTTATCACGTATTCGAATGGTAGGGACAATCAAACCAAGTTCCAGCGCGCACTGTCTGCGGATCATTACGATCCGGTCCAATAAATCTCCACCCTGGCTCGCATTAACAATAGGTATTAAGCTATAACCTATTTCCAATTCCATTGGATCTACCTGCAATAAAGCAATAATATTTTCCGGTTTGCGAACTTCTTCTTTTTCTTGCTGTTCCTTTTGGTTCACTTGTGTTTTCGTTGCCGAGCGGACAAATTTTCGTAAAACAAGAGCGACAGAAATTGCAAGCCCGCTCAGAACAAAAAAAGGAATTCCCGGTAAACCCGGAACTAAACCAAGAATAAATAACACTGCCGAAACAGTGAAAAATATCCGTGGATTCACGAATAATTGATTGATAATATCCTGTCCGAGATTTGCTTCAGATGCCGCTCTTGTCACAACAATGCCGGTCGCAGTGGAAATCAGCAACGCTGGAATTTGATTAACCAAACCTTCCCCTACCGTCAGCAACGTGTATGCTTGAAGCGCCTGAAGAATATCCATATTGCGACTAACCATACCAATAAAAAAACCACCGACAATATTAATGAGGATTATGACAATCGCTGCAATTGCGTCGCCCTTAACAAATTTACTGGCTCCATCCATGGCCCCGTAAAAATCGGCTTCCCGTTGAATATTTTTACGCCGCTGTCTAGCTTCGTTATCATTAATTAATCCGGCGTTTAAATCGGCATCAATGCTCATTTGTTTACCCGGCATTGCATCCAGGGTAAAACGGGCGGCTACTTCGGCAACACGTTCCGCACCTTTAGTAATAACTATAAATTGGATAATAATCAAAATAACAAATACAATAAACCCTACAACCGCATTACCGCCGACAACAAAATTACCAAACGACATAATCACTTCACCCGCATAGCCATCCAATAAGATTAAACGGGTTGATGAAACGTTTAACGCCAAACGGAAAAGCGTTGCAATCAGCAATAAAGAAGGAAAAACGGAGAATTGCAACGGCTCCGTATTATAAATAGCGACCATAACAATAATCAGTGCTGTAGTGATATTTAACGTCAATAGTAAATCTAATAAAAATGTTGGCAGGGGAATAATCATCATTACGACGATGGTAACCACACCAACAGCTGCCATCACATCACTATATTGTAATATTTTTGTAAATGGGGATGAGCTAGCGGCCAATCCAGATTCCTCTTTTCTGCAATTAAATCATAGTATCCAAATCTTGATTTTCTATTTTCCATATTACTAAGCGCGTTTCTTCAAACGATACACATAAGCCAGAACTTCAGCAACCGCTTGATATAAATCAGCCGGAATGCTTTTGCCAATATCTACAGATGCGTACAGAGCACGCGCTAATGGCTTATTTTCGACAATAGCAATTCGATGCTCCTTCGCCGCTTCTTTTATGCGCTCAGCAATGAAATCTTGTCCTTTGGCCAATAATAGAGGCGCTACCATACTTTTATCATATTTTAATGCTACCGCAAAATGCGTTGGGTTTGTAACAATAACATCTGCCTTCGGTACTTCTTGCATCATCCTGCGCATGGCCATTGCCCGCTGGCGTTCTTTAATTTTTCTTTTGAGTTCAGGGTTGCCTTCCGTTTGTTTAAACTCTTGTTTTATATCGTCTTTGCTCATCTTCAAGCTTTGATTGTGTTCCCACCATTGATAAAAATAATCCATAACCGCCATAACAAGAATAACGGCTCCAATTTGAAAAGCCAGGTCCAAGGTCAAAGATGCCGTAAACGCAATCACATCAGAAAGATCAGCAGAAATCAACGAAGGCATTTTCGTTGCTTCTTTTACAATTAAACGGTAAATAAAATAAGAGATAACGACTACCTTAAATAAAGCTTTTAATAACTCTTCCAGGGATCGTTTTGACAATAACCGGCCAAAACCATTAATCGGATTGATTCGATCAAATTGCGGCATAATCGGGTCCCAGGAAAATAAAAAGCCGACCTGCAAAAAATTCACAATCAAGGAACAAAAAAATAATATAATCATAATCGGAAACATCGTCTTCAATAAAACCAGGCTCATCTTTAAAAAAATTACATAGAGAGTCTGCGCCGTCAAATCCGCCAAAGATAGGTTAGACAATGTTAGGCGCATGAAATCCAACAATTCCGAATATGTGTAAGGACCTATTAATTTGAGGGCAAAAAACGCTGCCAAAATAATAAAAGCCGTATTAATCTCCGTACTTTTGGCAACTTGTCCTTTTTTTCGCGCTTCTTCTTTATGTTTAGGAGTTGCTTCTTCTGTTTTTTCACCGGCAAATAACTGCAAATCAAAATTTTGCAGCTGAACCGAAGGAGTCGATCTCACCATATTAGCGCAAAAGATTGATAAGATGGTAAAGATCCCGATACATGGCATTAAAACTAACCTCCAAAAAAATAATAAAAAAAGGCAATGCCGTTGATAAAACAAAAACTCCTACAACAATCTTGATAGGAATACCGACAACAAAAATATTCATTTGCGGCATTGTCCGCGCTAAAATTCCCAATGCAATATCCGTCAAAAATAAAGCAATTAAAATCGGGATCGTTATCTTGAACGCAAAAATAAAGGCATCCGATATCATGGTAACAAACAATTCCGTGATCGGCATAACTTGTAACACGACAGAAGCAACCGGAACAGCCTTAAAACTATCAAATAGGGCTGATAAAAATATATGATGACCGTTTGCAGAAAGATAGACCAGCAAGGCTAAAATATATTTGAAATTACCAATTAGCGGAACTTGTTGAGCGGTTTGTGGATCAAAAATATTTACAATGCCAAATCCAATTTGGGTGTCAAGTATATGGCCTGCCATTTCTACGGCTGTAAATAGTAACGATGCAGCAAATCCTAATAATAGCCCAAGAATAAATTCACTAATTACCAGTATTATGAAAAAAAGCAACGAGGACACAGCCGATATATGATTGTTATCAAATAATGGCATGATTAATACGGCGCAAAGCAAAGATAAAGCAGCTTTTAATTGCACAGGAAGATTACGACTGCTAAAAATTGGAGCAGAGGTAAATATCCCTGTGATACGGGCAAAGATTAATAAAAAATAGCCCATTTGATTTTGCGCTAACGCAAATATGTCCAAAGCAAAAAAACCACCTTATTTCAGCGTATCATTTGCGGTATATTAATTAGAATATCCCGGGTATAATTGACGATCAAACTTACCATCCACGGTCCAAAAAGTAAAACAGCGACAAAAACGGCAATTATTTTGGGAACGAACGCTAATGTCTGTTCCTGGATCTGAGTTGTTGCCTGAAAAATACTTACTGCAATTCCGACAAATAGCGCTAATCCCAGCATAGGAGCTGATATCAACATAACCATGAGCAATGCGTCACGGCCAATTTGAATTGCCACATCAGATGACACAATGGAGCCCCCTTAATTAAAACTGGCTAACAATGAACGTACAATGAGATGCCAGCCATCCACCAGAATAAATAACAAAACTTTAAACGGCAATGAAATCATGACTGGTGGGACCATCATCATACCCATTGACATTAATGTACTTGCCACAACCATATCAATAACGATAAATGGAATATAAATTAAAAAACCAATTTGAAAAGCTGTCTTCAATTCGCTGATAACAAAGGCTGGAATAAGAACCGTAGAAGGAACTTCATCCGGTGAATTGGGCCGCGGCCCTTCCGACAGATTAACAAATAAAGCAAGATCATTTTCCCGCGTCTGCTTAAACATAAATTCACGCATCGGCTTCATTGCTTCAGTCATGGCAGTTTCTTGACTAATACTTCCAGAAAAATACGGCTGCAATGCATTCTTGTTCACTTGATCAATATACGGAGACATTGTAAAAAAAGTTAAAAACAAGGCTAAGCCGATCAATACTTGATTCGGCGGCATCTGTTGCGTTGCCAAGGCGCTGCGTAAAAATGACAATACGACAATAATGCGCGTAAATGAGGTCATAAGAATTAAGATCGATGGAGCCAGTGTCAATACTGTCAATGCAAATAATATTTGCAAACTAACCGCGACTTCCTGGGGATTGCCAGCTGCTCCCATGCCAATATTAATACTTGGAAAAGGAACCGGAGCCGCTAAACCTGCCGAAGGCAATAAAAGCAGCCCCATTACAGCCGGGATAACATTGAATATTTTTCTCTTCACAGCTTATCTTTTCTCCTTATCCACGGAAGAGCTGTCTTCGCCTTGTCGATTGCTGCCAAAAACCCCCGGGAATTTTTCAGACATTTTATGCAAAACTACAAGCTGTTTCTGAAAAACAGCATTAAATTGACTGTTTATTGGATTATTAGGCTGATTTTTTATTTTTTCTATCTCGTCCGGCGATGTAATTTCTTGCAATAAATTGATATTATGATCCGTTACACCCAACACCAAAATCCGTCCCGCTATTTCTACGACATACACGGCACGGTTTGAACCGAACGGCAGATGAGTGAGAATTTTATTGTCACCAGCCATATTCATTACTCCCATTTTCTGTCCAATCAAACGGGAAGTAAAATACGCCAGGCCAAGTACCAGCAAAAACACAATGATTAAAAAAATCAAATACCCGACCGTTAACAACAAAGATGATGATCCAGCCTGCGGTTCTTGATATTTGAGATATTCTGTCCCTTGTTCCGCGGCAAAACACTGTCCTGTGATGATTGTAAAAACAATTATCAGTAACATTACAACAACAAGACTATTATATTTTTTCATTGTTAACCAACTGCTTTGCGAATAGCCTCTAAAACACGATCAGGTTGGAAAGGCTTAACGATAAAATCACGTGCCCCCGACTGAATTGCTTCGATAACCATGGACTGCTGCCCCATTGCACTACACATAATGACCTTTGCATTGGGGTCGATTTTTCGAATTTCTTTTACAGCAGAAATTCCATCCATTTCAGGCATTGTAATATCCATCGTCACTAGGTCAGGACGTAACTCCTGGTATTTTTCAATCGCCCGAAGGCCATTTTCCGCTTCACCCACAACTTCATAACCATTTTTTGATAAAATATCTTTAACCATCATTCTCATAAAAGCGGCATCATCAACGACTAGAATACGAGTTCCCATTAACATATCTCCCTTATCTAAAAATTTTTATATTATTATTGCAATCCATTGGTACGTTCAAGTTGGCTTACTATTTCTGTAATCCTAACACCAAAATTTTCATCGATGACAACAACCTCTCCTTTAGCAATTAATTTTCCGTTGACCAAAACATCGACAGGCTCTCCGGCTAACTTATCCAATTCAACAATCGATCCAGGCACTAACTCCAAGATGTCCCGGATTAATTTTCTTGTACGACCTAGTTCAACAGTAACCTGTAAGGGGACATCCATAATCAAACCAATATTAGTTGTATCCGAAAGTGACATTCCTCCGGAAACAAGTGGCGCAAATTGAACCGGTTGCACCGTGACATTTTGCTGATATTGCGCTTTAGACGGTGCAATTTCTGGAGGGGGTGACGGATTTGGCAAAGGCATAGCGCTGGGAATATTCACTGGCTGTTGTTGAGGCAAGGTTTCTTTAATAGTTGGTTTTGTCGTTGGCGATTGTATGGATCCCATCAAACCGGAAACCAGTTCACGGGCAAAATCCATTGATAAAACTTGCATAATTTCACTGTCAATTAGCCCTTCCACTTCCATTCGGAAAGAAACACGAATAACCGACTGGTCATCTGAAGTCAAATCTGATATGGATGGATTATCCGCAAAATTCATAATATTCACCTTTGGCGGTGAAATATCAACTTTCTTCTTAAACACCGTTGACATCGAAGTTGCTGTCGATCCCATCATTTGGTTCATGGCTTCCGTAACTGCACTCATGTACAACTCATTCATATCCGTAGGAGGGTTCGAACCATCGCCGCCCATCATCAGATCTGCTATGATCGCAGTGTCCCGTTCTTTCATAGCTAACAAATTTCCGCCTACGAGCCCATGTGTATATCCAACTTCGATTACTACATAAGGCAATGGATATTGATTCTTTATCTCGCGCAGGTTCGTTATAGAAACTTTTGGTGTGGTAATCGATACTCGACGGTCAAGAAGAATAGATAATGTAGTTGCCGCACTCCCCATCGATATGTTTCCAATTTCTCCCAACGCATCTTTTTCGAGATCTGTCAGCTCCATAGCCGGTGAAGATACTGCCGGTTCAGCCTTCAATAGTGCATCGATTTCTTCTTGTGAGAGAAACCCTTCACTCACTGTCTTCAACCCCTTCTAGACAAATTTTCGTTATTTGAATTGCAGTATTTTTTCCAGAAACCCCAGGTTTACATTTAAATTTTTCTCCATTTCCCACAAATACTTTTAATTCATCTGTAACTTTCGTTCTTAACCGCAATACGTCATCCACTGATAAATCCAACAACTCATGAACAGAAACAGAAGCCTGCCCCAGTTCAACGGACATCGGTATGAAAGAATGTTCTAATTTTCGTTGTAAAAAGGATATATCTTCTGACGATGCTTGCCTGGCCATTGATGAAGCAACCCAAAAAGTCGTTGTTAATTTTGACATAATCGATTCCAACACAAGATACGGAATACAGATGTTGATTAAACCCTCGGTCTGCATAATTTTTGCTTGCAGGGTAATGATGACAACCATATCATTAGGAGCAACAATCTGTGTAAATTGAGGGTTTGTTTCTATTGCTTCCAAGACCGGTTCAATAGTTAAAACTTGTTTCCATGCTTCTTGAAAACTCTCTAATGATTTTGACATAACACGCCGAACTATCGCTTCTTCAATGTCGGTAAGCCCTCTTGATTTCATCGTCGCAGAACCGGTTCCGCCAAATAAACGATCAATAATAGCAAAAATCAAATTGGGATGCCAATCAAAGATTACATTCCCTTTTAATGGGTTCATTGCAAAAATACTGATAACACTAGGATTAGGAAGTGAACGAATAAATTCTTCATAAGTCAATTGATCTACAGAAACAACATTAATATGAACGATGGTTCTTAAATGCCCTGACAAAAAAGTATTAAGAAAGCGGGCAAAATTTTCATGCAGCATATACAGTGTCCGGATTTGGTCTTTGGAGAACTTATCCGGGCGCTTAAAATCATAAACTTTGACTTTACGTTGTTTTTGTTCAAGATGCATTTCTTCTGCTGAAACAACACCAGTTGATAATGCTGATAATAGTTCGTCAATTTCAGTTTGTGATAAAATATCCGGCACCGACAACGCTCTCCTTTCTGTACGTAACTCTAAGTACTTCTATGATATCTTTCGGTTATTGAAGTAAAAAAGTCGTAATATACACTTGGTATACCCGATCTTTACCAAGTGCAGCATTGATTTCATTCTTTAACAATGTTTTCAATTGTTCTTGCTTATTGGGTTCAAATTCTTCCGGTTTTTGGGAACGCAAAACATGCAATACGATATCTTGAATTTTTACTTCCTCAGGCGAAAGAGATTTTCCTTCTTTCGGTGCTGCATTTTTGTCAGGACTCAACTCTAAAATTAATCCAATTTTTAAATATCGTCCACTATTTACACTACCAATATTTAAAACCAATCCATCTTTATCGCCCAATTTAAGAAATATTCCTGGTTCGCGTTGAACAGTTTTTTTATTATCCATAAAATAATTTGTGAAAACATAATAAGCTATGCCGCTGCATACAAGCAATGTGGCAATGACGGCGCCAATAATTAACTTAATTGATAATCCTTTTGTTGTTTCGGCCATAGAAAAAGTTCCTCCCGGCAAATAGATTTCTTAACGTCGTGAATTCAATCCCCACTATTTTGTTCCTTTACCGCTCCCCGTGCTTTGGGCGCCAGGAAAGCAAGAAGTTTTTCTTCAACAATACGAGGATTATCACCGGCCTGTACTGATAAAATTCCCTCTAACGTAACCTCATGCAGGAGAATTTGCTGTGAACTGCGATTTTTCAATTTTGCCGCAACAGGAAGAAAAAATACATTGGCGCTGCCCACACCGTACAAAGTTGCTATAAAAGCGGTAGCAATGGAAGGTCCAAGTGTTTCCGCCTCACTGAGATTCCCTAACACATTAACAAGTCCCATAACTGTACCTATAATTCCCATAGTAGGTCCAAACCCGCCGGCGGCTTCAAAAATTGCCGCGCCTTTATGATGGCGTTCCTGAATAAAAGTAAGTTCTGTTTCCATAATGCTTCTCACTAATTCGGCGTCAGTCCCATCAATTACCAACTGCATCCCTTTTTTCAAAAAAGGATCGTCAATTTCTGATAAGTTTTCTTCTAGAGCCAACAAACCTTCTCGTCTTGCCTTTTCCGCAAAACCTACAAGGGTAACAATTAAATTTGTAGCATCATACTTTTTGTCTTTAAAAGCTATGCCTAAAAGCTGTGGAACAGTCTTCAACTCAGCTAGAGTAAATCCAATAGCAGTTGCGCCAGCTGTTCCTCCAAAAACTGTAACAAAAGCCGGCAAACTAAAAAGGCTGCTTATCTGACCTCCTTCTAGTACTACAGACGCCATTAAAGCGCCTAATCCTAGTATTAATCCTGCAATCGTTACAATATCCATTCACTACACCTCGACTAACGTAAGTTGACAAACATTGCCCGCCGATACTCCAGTACCCGGTTAATAATCTCTTCTTTTTTTTCTTCTACAATCAATTTCTTGCCATTTGTAAGAGTGATGACTGTATCCGGAGTTTCTTCAACAGTCTCAATTAAATCAGCATTAAGGACAAACTCATGGTCATGGCTCTTTAAACGAGTCAATTTGATCATAATACCATCAGCTCCTCTACAAAATAAACTTTGCGGGGGATAACCGCGCTATCCCCCACAAACATAAGGTTTACTAGCGTTTTAAGTTAGCTAATTCTTGTAACATCTCATCAGTGGTCGAAATAATTTTTGAATTTGCTTGAAATCCCCGCTGCGTAATGATCATGTTGCTGAATTCTTGAGCCAGGTCAACATTGGACATTTCCAGTGAACCCGCGTTTAACGTCCCGCTTCCTTGCGCTCCTGGAACATACATTGTTGCGTTTCCTGAATTACTGCTGGCTATATACATACTATCACCAATTTTTGTCAAACCGCCGACATTGGGAAACATCGCTATTGAAATTTGCGCTAAATTTCGAGTAAGGCCGTTGCTGTAACGCCCTATAACCATACCGGTTGAATCAATGGTTGTTCCTTGCAATTCGCCTGCTGCCAGCCCATTTTGCGTGTTAGCCACAACAGTTGTATCACCGCCATATTGCGTTATCTTCGAAAAATCAGGAACAATAGAAACTAATGCGCCGCCGGTAACGGGTGTAAAAGTAAATGCAGGGTATGTTGCAGAAGGCGCAACGTATTTGCCGTTAGAATCAAAATCCACTTCGTAAATTCCGGCAGTCACGGGCAAACCGTCTTCCGTAGTTGCAGACGGAGTAAATGTCCAGGCTGAAGTAGCCGTGGCCGGCGCCGTTGCGCCGGGCGAAGCCAGTTTGGTAAAAGTTCCGCTAACACGGTGTTCTGTTCCGTTGCTATCGTAAACAGTAATGGCGCTTTCCGCAGTATTACCAACTGTCGCACCAGCTGATAAATTGTTTGCATATTCTATACTGGTCGTTGCGAAGCCTCCTATGCCGCTTAAATCTACTGTAATTCCCATGACCTGTGTATTAGAATCCGGATCAGTCCCTGTTACTGGATTGCCTATCCAGCCGACAACTTGTTTACCATCTGCCGAAAGCAGTTTCCCTTGTTTATCAAAATCAAAATTTCCATTCCGAGTATATAGAAAACTATTATTTCCGCTGTCTAAAACAAAAAGCCCTTGTCCCTGAATGGCCAAATCGGTTGCTTTCCCAGTTGGTTGAAGACTGCCGTCTGAAAAGATTGTATTGATACAAGCTACTCCCATTCCAAGACCGACCTGTACCGGATTCGTACCGCCTTGGCTGCCATTTCCGGCTGTTGCATTTTCCAAGGTTTGACTCATTACATCTTTGAAAGAAACACTACTTGATTTAAATCCAATTGTATTAACGTTTGCTATATTGTTGCCAATAACATCCATCATCGTCTGATGATTTCTAAGACCCGATACTCCTGAATAAAGTGAACGCATCATCCATGACCTCCTATTTTTGTGTCCTTACATTACCATTTGACTGCTTCAATCATTCGGCAGTCAGGGCTTCCTCAAGAGGTCCAGCCCTAAATTATAATTGCACTGTCAATATTCGTGAACAAGTTATTCTTCATGCTGGCGCCATCCATAGCAGTGATAACCGTCTTATTTTTTACGCTGACCACTAATGCAAGATTATTATCCATCAACACTAACGATTCTTTGGCGCCTTTTTGCGCAGCCTTGTTTACTGCCCCGTTTAATTTCGCTAACCCAGCTTGATCAATCGTAATATTGCGGCTTTGTAACCGCTGAATAGCATGCTGAGAAAACTTTACATCTGATAATTCACGTTCAAGGATTTGGCCAAACTGGGAATTGTTATTGCCCGAAACAGCACGGCTGCCGCTAACAGAAGTAGAATTGGCGTTTGTATTGATTTGGGGTAATAATGATTGTTGTGACAGGGAAAATCGATTATCGATCACCGAAGATCATCCTCCTTATGTCGCATTTGTAATGGATGTCACCTTGCTTAAATCGACTTTCTGATCGTCAATCAACAATTGAGTTTCACCATTTGATACGAGAATCGTTTTGACTATGCCGCTATTTTCTTTACCATCTTTAGACCATGAAACAACTTTACCGATCATTGACGTTGCCTGGGTTGTTTGCATTGCAGCCGTCATATTTTGCATTTGTTCCAAGCTGGAAAATTGTGCCATTTGTGAAATAAACTGCGTATCATCCATGGGCTTCGTAGGATCTTGATAGCGCAACTGGGTTACCAATAAATTCAAAAAATCATTTTTCCCTAATGATTGGTTTTGGACATTCGAAGTTGCCGTTTGATTCGAGCTTGCAGTAGACTGGGCTACTGAGTTTGAAGAAGTAATAGTAGACATTTTCCCACCTCCTTGTGGTATTAAATTCGATAGTCCACGCCTGTCGATTGACTGCTAGTAACCTGTGATGCTGTCAGCGCCTCTATTTCCTGAAAAACTTCATCATCAAATCTTTGACTTTGCGCTTGAGTAGATTGGGCATATTGCCAAGTATGACCATTTTGCTGTCCACCGGAAAAAAATTGGTCCAATCCAGCATAAATTCCAACATGGCTTACTTTCACTCCGGCACTGGCCATCTCTTGTTTGAACTGTGCAATCGATGCCTCTAAAACAGTTCGGACCTCATTGTTGTTGGAATGAAAAGTCGCTGATATAGAACCATTGCTTACAGCAATTTTTAACGTCAAATCGCCCAGATGCTCCGGCTTCAGTTGAATCACCATTTCAGAATTGTTCACACCATGGATTAATCGAGCTTGATCTACAATTTGGGTAACAATATTATGCGGATCAATATTGGATGATAAATTTGTCGTATCCGCAGCGGTTGTTGTAAGATCGCTCACTGGTAAAACATTCTGATATCCAAGCGAACCAGGTAATACCATATTTATTTCTTCTTGTTTGCCTTTTGTTCCATCGAGATTAAACCCTGTAAGTATCTCCCCATCGACACCAGGAGCATTTTGTCGTAACGATTGTTCAAGTTTCGACTGCAAAGTGTCTTGCCGGTAATTGTGAAAAACACCGCCGGCCACTTCATTAGGAGACACTATAGTTCCGTTAATTGAACTCATTTCGGACGTCTCAAGATCCTGCTGCAGAGGTTTATTTATTTTACCTATTGCGCCAGCAGCTTGCAATCCCGTGGGAGTAGGCATTTCTGATAAGGTTGCTGCCGCCTCCGATGTTACGGGTATCGTCGTGTTTTGCGCAAAACCTCGTGTTACTGCTATCGGTCCCTTACTTTGAACATCGGCTATTGGAAAAAAACTTCTTGCTTCACTGTCTTGTGTAGATTTTAGCAATTTACCAACCTCGTTGTCGTTCGCACAAGAAACCAATTCCGCCTGAAGTGTCGTAGTTTGTCCGCTATTCCCAAGCAAAGAACCTGTAGTGGATCCGACCGCTGAAGACACGGCGTTCTTCGACAAACTATTTTGATCTTTCGAAGTGAAAACGCTTGATGCCAAAAAAAGTGGCAACTTGCCTGTCAATTGCGGAGAAGTAAGTTGAATATTTTGTGTTCCGGATGACTGGTTTGATTGCTGCAGCGTAGACCCCCCCGTAAAATCCGTTCCATAAAATACGCGTGCCGAAAGTGTATCCTGGGTCAAATCCTGTTGCAATGCCGTATCTGAATTTTGTACTAAAGTGGCAGTCGCCGCTACGTCGCTTGTACTCGAAGCATCTTCTTTTTCCATTGTTGAACGGCTTGGTTTCGCTTCAACGCTGAGCCTTCTGGAGTCTACTGATTTAGCATTTCCTGCTTTCCCCTGAACATCTTTTAAGATCACATTAAAATGGGATTCGCCAAGGTTCGCTTCTGCCGATACCTTTGACACTCCTGGACTAAGACCGCTTATCAAATTTAATGGATCTGTCGCTATTTGTACCGCTTGCATTTTTTTCACCCCCTTTCCTATTCATAATATAACAAAAAGAGAATACAAATCGGCAGAAAATATCAAAGTACTGTACATGACTTCAACGATTTGTAGTTCCTTTCATCATCATCTGGGTCAAATTAGCCGCCCGTTGCGTCTCAAACAGCGGCAACAATCTGGAAACTTGTTCTTCTTCCATTTTTCCGAATATCTCCAATATTGTAGTATCATCTAGTTTACTCAATATCGGCGCTGCTTCATCAGGTTTCATATTACCATATAATCGGGCTAACTTGCTAATCCGTTTAGCAGCTTCCGCCTGTTGCGCTTTTTGTTGTTTTTGTAAATCTACATTTTGCGGCAAAACTGATGTTTTACTCGGTTCCGTTGTTGCATTGGACATTGAAACAGTGTTAGCATTCGGCATGATAAGCGGAGCTGGTTCTCTAATGGGATCCGACATCGTTTCGACAGACTCGAAATTCGTTTTGGGTCGAGGAAAAAATTTTCCAATCAGAGGATACTCATATGCTTTATATTTATTGACTAATTCAGGTGATCTGGAAATACCATAAATTGCACCTGCACCAATTCCCATTACCAAGAAAAAAAGAATAATAAAAATGATTGGAGCCATTTTCACAGTTTTCTTTTTGGCTGGTGTCATAGGCTGAAGCGGTTTATTGTTAGTAGAATTTATTTTTCCTGCCATAAAATTGCCTTTCTACAACGGTCAGTACAATGCTTTAACCTGAGCTACGTAGTTTTGTGTCTCCTTGAAAGGAGGGACGCTGCCGTATTGAGCGACTGCATTGGGTCCAGCATTATATGCCGCAATTGCTTTATCAATATCTCCGCCAAAAATGTCAAGCATCTGTCTAAGATATCGAACTCCTCCGTTGATATTCTGCTGCGCATCATTGATATCGTTAACTCCCATAGCGCTCGCCGTTTCCGGCATCAGTTGCATGATACCGATCGCACCGGCTGAAGATACAGCATTGGCAGATAGTCCTGATTCTGTTTTCGCTACAGCAACTGCCAAACGGGGATCAACGCCATACTGAACAGCTGCCTTTTCAATACTATTAATAATTTTAGTTGTTTCTGCCGATTGTTGAGTGCGGGCTGAGTACTCCTGAGCTTTTGTCAATTCTGCAGAAAAATTGATTGGATTTTCCGCTTTGATTCCAAAACGACGTTCAATAGTATCAATTCGTTGGAATATATTGCTTATCCCGTTTACCATCCGGAATTCCCTGCTTTCTTTCGGGCAAAAACTTGTATGCCCACTTCATCGATTGCTTTTTGTTCTTCCTGCAATTGTTCATTACAGTATTCGGCATATCGTCTGTCTTTCAGTTTTTCCACAATTTTACGTTTTTTTGCACTTTCCAATAGCCTCTTCTGACATTCCTGGCAAACATGTTGCGAATTTTCAATCACGTAGTGCTGATTTTTGATATCTTCATTGATTTTATCGAGATAATTTTGGAATAACTTAAATTCTTCAATTTTTAACTTTTTTTGCTGTTTTTGTTGTAATAATTCGCTGGTTTTATCCCTGTTTTGTTTCAATCGCTGCATATCTTCCAACGCTTGTTTATATTGAACCAATGCTTGATTTAGTTCTGCCTGCAATTGTTCTTCTTGCCTTTTCCGAACTTCCAATAGTGTTGCCAAGCGAAACTGGAATGGCTTCATAATACCTCACCTTACGTAGCGGACGAAAAGTCGCTGATTTTCTTTATAGCAGCAAATGTGTCCTGCATCGAATTCTTTTCATAAATAGTCTGTTGTAAAAAAGAATTAATTCCTGGTCTTAATGTTATCGCTTGGTCAATGATCGAATTGCTCCCAGTCACATACGCCCCTATGTTAATTAGATCTTCCGCCTCTTTATACGCAGACAGTAAGGAACGTGTTTTTTGCGCCGCGAGCAAATGATCTTCATCAGCCAGTTCCATCATGAGACGGCTAACACTTTGCAGAATATCGATCGCCGGGTAATGATTTTGCGCAGCCAAGTCACGTGATAATACTATATGGCCGTCAAGGACACTGCGTACACAATCGGCGATGGGTTCGTTCATATCATCTCCATCAACAAGCACCGTATAGATACCAGTAATGGAACCAGTCCCAGCAGTTCCAGAACGTTCCAGCAGTTTAGGAAGCATGGCAAAAACAGAAGGCGTATAGCCGCGGGTAGTCGGTGGTTCGCCAACAGTCAACCCGATTTCCCGCTGCGCCATCGCAAATCGCGTCACAGAATCCATCATCAGCATTACATTCTTGCCTTGATCACGAAAATATTCTGCAATGGCGGTAGCTGTCAATGCGCCTTTAATCCGCAATAGCGCCGGTTGATCGGAAGTCGCGACAACTACAACAGAACGTTTTAATCCTTCTTCCCCCAAATCACGTTCAATAAATTCACGTACCTCGCGGCCACGTTCGCCAATCAAAGCGATTACGTTAATGTCCGCAGAGGTGTTACGGGCAATCATTCCCAGCAATGTGCTTTTTCCGACTCCACTCCCTGCCATAATGCCAATGCGCTGACCAAGACCTAATGTAATCAAGCCGTCAATGGCTCGGACGCCCACAGCTAATTGTTCTGTAATACGAGGGCGTGTAAGAGGCGCAGGCGGCGGGGCGTGTAATGGATAATCCAACTTAGCCTGTAACGGGCCTTTCTCATCAATCGGTTGCCCCAGTCCATCCAGAACACGTCCTAATAATCCCGACCCAACAGAAACTTTCAAGTTTTTGTGAGCGGACAATACCTGACAACCAGGACCGATTCCCTGCATTTCGCCAATTGGCATCAATAATACCCTGTTTTCCCGAAACCCTACAACTTCGGCAGGAATCGGATCAACTAAACTGCGGGAAACAACATGACAAAGGTCGCCCAGGTTCACGTTGGGCCCTTGGGACTCCATCACCAGCCCAATAACCTGGGTAACTTTACCGGTCAAATTTAATGTCCGCGTAGATTGAATAGTTTCTAGCCATGGTTTAATAGAAAATGGTTTCATGGCACTAATTCTTGTAAAGCACTTTTTAATATTGCTAACTGGGTATCAATTCGCGCATCGAGTTTGCCATTCATCGTTTCAACAAAACAGCTTCCTTTAGTAAGCGTAGTATCCGAAAGAATGGTTAAACTTTTTTCACCACCGATTACTATTTGCAAATCTTTTTTTCCCTGCAAAACAACTCCATAATCATCAGGCGCTACCATAATTGTAATAGAATCCTGATCGCGTACTTCTTGCAAAGCCGTTTGTATCAGTGCTAATACGGAATTGGGCTCTTGCTGTATTTCGCGGGCCAGGACTTTTTCGGTAATTGCAAAAACTAAATCCATTATTTGTTCAGAGGAGGATTGAACAATCGTTTCAGCCTCTTTTTTTGTTGCCAAAATCATTGATTGGGCCTTTGCGGACGCGTCTTCAATTAATTCATGCACTTCTGCATATCCAGCTTCAACGCCAGCCTTTTTGCCTTCTTCATAGCCTTGTGCATAGGCTGTTTCCCTTACCTGCTTTTTTATTTCTTCGATCTGCAAATTGGCCTTCAAGATCATTTGATCGGCTTGATATTTCGCTTTTTCCAGTATCTCCGAGCCAATCTCACGTAACACTTCTTCCGCTTCTTCCGGAGATACGCCAACATCAATCTCCGTCGCGGCAGCAGTCGCAGTTGCTTCATACAAAACAGAATCATAAATTAACTTCGGCTTTTCGTGCAAATATACACACTTTATAACACTAGACAATCATCTCGTCTCCTTTGCCGCGTGAAACAATGATTTCACCTGATTCTTCAAGACGACGGATTACATTTACGATTTTTTGTTGTGCTTCTTCTACGTCACGAATGCGTACAGGGCCCATAAATTCAATTTCTTCGCGCAACATATCGGAAGCTCGTTTTGACATATTTTTGTAAATTTTCTCAGCAACTTCGGTAGACGAGGCTTTTAAAGCCAGACCCAGGTCTTTGCTTTCTATTTCGCGCAACACTAATTGCAGCGATCGGTCATCAATACCGACAATATCTTCAAAGACAAACATCCGTTTCTTAATTTCTTCCGCTAATTCAGGATTTTGAATTTCAAGATTTTCAATAATGGTTCGTTCTGTCGTCCGGTCAACTTTATTGAGTACTTCTACAATCGAATCAACACCGCCGGCCGTAGTAAAATCCTGCGTTACCAACGCAGATAGTTTTCGTTCCAAAATACGTTCTACATCTTTAATTACGTCAGGCGACGTACGATCCATTGTTGCAATGCGACGCGCTACATCTACTTGTCGGTCTGGCGGCAATGCGGATATAATGGAGGCCGCTTGGTCTGATTGCAGATAGGCCATAATCAAGGCAATAGTTTGCGGATGTTCATTTTGAATAAAATTTAGCAACTGCGAAGGGTCTGTCTTTCTGGCAAAATCAAAAGGTCGAATTTGGAGACTTGATGTGAGTTTATTAATAATATAAAAAGCCTTGTCAGTTCCTAACGCTTTCTCTAATATCTCTCGTGCGTAATCAAGGCCACCACTAGAAATATACTCTTTTGCTAAACACATTTGATGAAATTCCGCAAGTATTTTATCTTTTTGTTCTTGAGAAATCTTTCGCTGATTCGCTATTTCAAGGGTTAGTTTATCAATTTCATCTTCCCGCAGATGTTTAAAAATTTCTGCTGAAACATCAGGGCCCAATGTAATCATAAGTACCGCGGCTTTCTGTTTCCCATCCAACTCATTGCTCTGAAACATTCCACTAAATCTCCTTTTGCGAAAGCTATTCCTCACTCAACCATGCTTTGATAATTTGAGCCATTTCTTCTGGCTTGGTTTTTGCCAGTTTTGAAATTGCTTCATGTTGTTTAAGCCGTTCCTTTTCTTGTGGCGTCATTTCTTTTTGGGAGGCAATACCAGCGTTCTCCGTATTCGCGGTTCCCGCTTCCGTACGTGACATTGTTACAATTTCAAGGTCTTGTTCTTCATTTCTACGAAGATAGCGCCGAATTAAATATGCTACAAGAATGATTCCCAGTACGCCGACTGCAATTTTTAACCAGAGGGATTGCTGCTGCTGCCGCTCGTAAGCTTGTTCATCCTTCTTCTGTTTATCGACCACTTCGGTATTAAAAGAAATGCTTTCGACCGATAGATTATCGCCCCGTGCCGGATTTAACCCAATCGCCGAGGCAACCGTTTTCGAAAGGCTATCCTGTTGCGTTCTGTCAACACCAGTATCAACTAATACCGCTACTGTCAAACGCTTAATCGAACCAGGGGCCTGCACAATTTTTTCTTTTGTTTCATTGATTTCATAGTTTCGCGTTGATTCTTTTTTCTCATAATTGGAATTTGCTGCGGCATTGCCTCCCGTTGCATAGCCAGGAATATTAGATGCCGAACCCGGTATCCCGCCCGCGGACGGAGCGCTGCCCTTGTAGCTTTCATTAGAATCTTGTGAACTGCGGATGATTCCTTTATCATCGACAACCGGTTCGAAAGTTTGGCGATCAAGGGTTCTTTGATCAAAATTGAGTTCCACATTTACTCTTGCCGCTGCTTTACCAGGACCTAAAACTTGCTCCAGCAATGATTGTACTCTTTTTTGGTAATCATCCTGGATCTTTTTTGTTAGTTCCAACTGGGTCAATGTACCAGCGCCGGAAAACCCATTGGAATCGGATTGATCATTTAGTACATTCGCATAATTATCGACAACTGTAATATTTTCCGGTTTTAAGCCTTGAATACTATGTGCCGTCAAATTCACAATACCCTTTATTTGCTCTCTGGATAACTGTGCGCCCGGACGGAGCTTCAGCATAATGGACGCAGAAGCCGGTTTTTCGTTTTTCTTATAAAGACTGTCTTCTGCCATCACGATATGAACTCTAGCCTTTTCCACTTCGGACATTTGCTCAATTGTCCGCGTCAATTCGCCCTGCAAAGCTTGTAACAAATAAACCTTGTTTTGAAATTCTGTAGTTCCAAATTTATTTTGATCAAAGACTTCAAACCCCTTATTGCCTCGCGGCAATCCTTGATTGGCCATCTCCAAGCGTATTCGATACACATCTTTTGACGAAACCAGGATCGCAGTCCCATTTCCGCCTATCTCATAAGGTATTTTTGCCTCTTTTAATTTCGCAGCTACTTCCCCTGCATCCTTCGAATCCATGGCAGTAAACAACGGTACATAATCAATGCGGCTGCCCCACCAGTAACTCCAGCCTAATAAACTAATAGCAAATATTACTGCCACCGCTATGATAGTATATCGTTGTCGTGTACTCAGCCCCTGCCACAAGCGGGTAATTTGCTCTTTTATTTCGGCCATGGTTTCCAACCTTTCTTATCCGTACAATACCGCCGGCATTTGGCAGCACTAAATCATAAATCAAACTTGCATACGCATAATTTCCTGGTAGGCATCAACCACCTTATTACGAACCTGCATAGTCAACTGCAGCGCAATTGTAGCTTTTTCTGTCGCAATTACGGCTTCGGAAATATCTTGAATTTTCCCGGCAGCCAAATCAACAGAGGTTTGTTGCGCGTTTAATTGTAATTTGTTTACATCATTCAAAGCATTTGACAACATTTTGCCAAATGTCTGTTCCTGTTGTCCAGAAACATTCATATCGTCTTCTTGTAAAAAAGATTTTTGTAAATTCACAGGAGACAATGACAGAGAGTCAATTTTCATTCAATATTTCCCCTTTTTACGTTACTACTATTGCCCGATTTCCAATGCTTTCAACGCCATATTTTTAGCCGCATTTACAGCCGTAACGTTAGCCTCGTATGCCCGGGTAGCCGTCATCATGTCAACCATTTCGGTAACGATATTAATATTGGGCATTTCTCGATATCCCTCTTTATTCGCGTCCGGATGGCCAGGATCATACACCATCCGCGGTGCGCTTTGATCTTTCACAATTGCAGTTACCCGTACGCCTCTGCCGGCATTTTGTTGTTGAGCCGTTGCCAACATTTGGGCAAAACCGGTTTCTTTTGTTCTCGGTTCAAAAACAACCATTTGCCGACGATATGGCCCGCCTTCCGCCGTCCGGCTTGTGTTTGCGTTTGCAATATTATTGGAAATAACATCCATTCGCAAACGTTCTGCCGACATTCCTGAAGCTGCAGCATCAATGGCATTGAAAATACCCATTATTATCATTTCCCTTCTTTAATAACTGATTTAAGGTTTGAAAAATAACGCCCTAATTGATGTGCAACCGCATTATAATAAATTGTATTTTTTGCAATATCAGCCATTTCAGTATCAATATCAACATTATTTCCATCAACACGCATTGAAGTTTCAGTTGACGTTGCAATCGTTGGAGCTAATTCATTTCCTCCAGAACCTGAAAGATGATGGTTATTCGTTGCAGCTAAAGTAAGTTTGCTTTTGTTGTCCAAAGCCTGCGCCAGTACCCCTTCAAACTGCACGTCACTACGTTTAAATCCGGGAGTATTCACATTCGCAATGTTATTACTGATTACTTGATTGCGGAGAGAAGCAGCTCCCAATGCTTTTTCCATCACTTTTTGACAGGATGAGGATACTATTCCATCCAACATAAAATCACCTTCGCTCCAAGATTATATATGGATTACCAATCTACACACATACTTGGAATTTATTCTACAAAACTCATGAAAATCCTTGCATTTTCCTACAGTATAGCAAGATAATTTTAGTAAACCATGCCCCTCAAAGTTTATAACCGCAATGACAACACCACAGGTAAAACAATACGAAAAACCTTTTTATTCCCCATCAAATAAATCAGCACCGAACGCATTACAAACGCCAGTGCTAAAAACGCTTTGTAAAGCGGCAGCCTGGCAATCATAGACCTGCGTCCTTAGACCCATAGCTTTGCGTCCTTATCTTTGGATAAGTTTGCTAATTTTTAAATTTTAAAATAATTAATAATATTTATTATTTAATCATCAATAATGCAAGTTGTCAATCAAACAATTACGTTTTAAAGTCATTTTACGTTAAATATTTTTGACCGTTACTCATGAAAAATTCACAAAAAACGTAAAAAGTAACCCATCCCGTGATCGGGATGGGTTACTTTACTATTCACAACAAAAACGTGTGAACTTTACTATTTTATTTTTTCAATTTCTTTAACTCTTCCAATAAACGTTCGTTCAAAACTCGAATATAAGTACCTTTCATCCCTAGTGATTTTGATTCGATTACACCGGCACTTTCGAATTTTCGCAATGCATTGACAATAACAGAACGGGTTATGCCGACCCTATCAGCAATTTTACTCGCTACCAATAAGCCTTCATTGCCATCCAGTTCGTTTAATATATGCATCACAGCTTCCAATTCAGAATAAGAAAGGGTTCCGATGGCGACTTGAACAGTTGCTTTCTTCCTTGCTTCTTCTTCTATCTTATCGGAACGATCGCGAAGAATTTCCATTCCAACGACGGTTGCCCCATATTCGGCCAAGATCATATCCTCTTCATTAAACTCATGTTCAAACCGGGCGAGAATCAATGTCCCTATCCGTTCACCACAACCATGGATCGGGATAATGGTCGTCAGTTTTTCATTAAACATGCACTCCGTTCCGTCGCGAAACGCGCACATACCGTCTTGCAATGTAAGATTTGTGGACGTTTCTGTAATTTTTTGCAGCCATTCAACATAATGTTCCGGAAAACGGCCTTCTTGAAGAACCAGATCCTTCATTAATTCACATTCAAAATTATCCAGCAATGCATAGCCCAATACAGCTCCGGTTTTGCTGACGATGTAAACATTTGCATTAATTACTGTACTAAGCAACGCGGAAATTTCATTGTACTCCACTTTTTCGGATTTTTGCAACAATCGGTTAATTTTACGAGTTCTTTCTAAAATAGATATCATGTATTTCTCTCCTACCCTTCATTTTTATATTAATTATTTTTTGTGATAATCCATTACAGAATAAAGCGGCTTAAATCTTGGCTAACAACGATATGTCCCAATTTATCCTTAACATACCGTCCATCAATTACAATGTGATCGACCCCCAAATCCGGGGCCTCGAAAGATAAGTCTTCCAACAACTTTTCCAAGACGGTATGAAGACGACGAGCTCCGATATTCTCGGTTTGTTCATTGACTTGGCAAGCAACTTCCGCCAGTTCGTCAATCGCATCAGCCGCAAATTCGAGCGTAATCCCTTCGGTGCTCAGTAAACTGACGTATTGTTTTATCAAAGCGTTCGTAGGTTCAATTAAAATTTTACGAAAATCATCTTTCGACAACGTCGTCAATTCTACGCGTATTGGAAAACGGCCTTGAAGCTCTGGGATCAAGTCCGACGGTTTTGAAACATGAAACGCGCCGGCAGAAATAAATAGGACGTGGTCCGTTTTTACCGGTCCATACTTCGTCATTACAGTAGACCCTTCCACAATTGGCAATATGTCACGTTGAACCCCTTCTCGCGACACATCAGGACCGGAAGAATTGCCGCGACCGGCAATTTTATCAATTTCATCAAGAAAAATGATCCCGGAGTTTTCTGCCAAATCGACAGCTATTGCAATTGCTTCATCCATATCAATTAACTTTTGGGCTTCTTCCTGCGTAAATATTTTTCGGGCATTTGCTACCGTAACTTTTCGTTTTCTTTGTTTTTTCGGCAATAGATTGCCCAGCATATCCTGGATATTCATACCCATTTCTTCAATACCGGCTCCGGAAAACATGCCAATTGCCGGCGCATTACTATCTTCTACTGTAATCTCAATCGTTTCGTTTTCCAGCTCACCGCTATTGAGCCGTTCCATCCAATATCGTCTGGTTTGTTGTTGCGCCTCAGATGACGGTTCCACCGTTGAAGGAGGTTTATTTAACCCGGCATTCGCCGAAAAAAACATTTCAAAAGGATTACTTGCCGTTTCCTTTTGAGCAGGCGGACAAAAATATTCAACCAGCCGTTCATTAGCGGCTTCCAAAGCCTTATCATGCACGGCCATCATTTTGTCTCGTTTCACCATCCGCAATGCAGTTTCAACTAAATCTCTTACAATTGATTCTACATCCCGGCCTACATAGCCAACCTCAGTAAACTTCGTTGCCTCCACTTTTACAAAGGGAGCATTAACGATTTTCGCCAAGCGCCTGGCAATTTCTGTTTTCCCTACACCGGTTGGACCAATCATTAAAATATTTTTGGGGATTATTTCTGCTTTCAATTCTTCATGCAATTGTTTGCTTCGCCAACGGTTACGCAACGCTACCGCAACTGATTTTTTTGCTTGTTGTTGTCCTACAATATATTTATCAAGCTCTGCAACAATCATTTTGGGCGTCATTTCGGTCAACATCATTCCTCCTCTGTCCTGACTTGACTATAATTCTTCTACAGTAATATAGTCATTGGTATATATACAAATTGAAGATGCAATCAGTAATGCCTCCCGAGCAATTTCAGCGGCTGTAAGATCCGAATGGCGCACCATCGCCCTGGCTGCCGCCAATGCGTAAGGGCCGCCTGAACCAATCGCCGTGACACCGTCATCGGGTTCAATCACTTCGCCATTGCCTGATATTATCAGTAGGTTGTCTGCGTTCGTTACAATCAGCAGCGCCTCCAGGCGTCGCAGAACGCGATCCATGCGCCATTCTTTCGCTAATTCAACTGCGGCACGCATTAAATTGCCGTTATATTCTTCTAATTTTGCTTCAAATTTTGAAAATAAGGTAAATGCATCCGCAACAGATCCAGCAAAACCGGCCAACACTTTATCGTGATATATCCGGCGAACTTTCTTCGCGTTATGCTTCATAATCGTATTGCCGCCGAAAGTAACCTGTCCATCACCGGCAATCGCGGTCTTCCCGTGACGTTTGACCGCAACAATGGTTGTAGCCTCGAACATGTTTTCCCTCCTAAGCCCGTGGATGGCTGTTATGATAAATGGTTTTCAGTTTTTCTTTTGAAATATGGGTATAAATTTGTGTTGTCGATAAGCTGACATGGCCTAACAGCTCTTGGACACACCGTAAATCGGCGCCATTATCCAACAAATGAGTCGCAAAAGAATGACGAATAGTATGTGGACTCACCTGTTTTTTTATGGCCATCATATCAAGATATTTCGTTAAAATTCTACGCACGCTGCGATCGCTTAACGGACCGCCGCGATGATTAACAAAGAGAACCTGATGAGTTGCTTCCGGCCCCTTGCATAAACGAATCCGCGAAAAATCCAAGTATTTCTGTAACGCTTCTATGGCTTTACGACCTATTGGTACAATTCTTTCTTTTGACCCTTTGCCATAAACAAGCACATAACAATTAAAAAAATCAATGTCGTGTAATTGAAGTCGTACCAATTCCCCTACCCGGGTTCCGGCCGCATATAACAATTCAAGGATCGCCTTGTCACGAACCCCCAGCAAATCATTAGCTGGTAAGTCCAGCAAGGCCTCCATCTCATGCTGATCAAAAAAAGACGGCAACCGTTTTTCCAATTTTGGCGTCCGCAGGCCTCGAAATGGATTGTCCTGCACGAAATCTTCCCGGCATAAATAACGAAAAAAGGAACGTAACGCTGCAATCTTGCGCGCTATCGTTCGCCGAGAATATTCTTTTTTCTTAAGATCGTTGAGATAAGCTCTCAACACCATTAAATGAATAGTTTCAGTCGATGCGGCCAGCCCATCTTGGCTGGAAACAAAATTTATAAAATGCTCTATATCCGTACAATAATTATGTACTGTGTGCTCTGAAGCATTTTTTTCAATAGTTAGGTAGTTCAAAAATTCACTAATATGTTGCCTTATATCACCCATAATTTTGTTCGCTCTTTTTTACTAAATTTCCCTAATAAATACACTATTTCATACTAGCACAAGTAACCATTTTATGCAAGATTGTTGTCGGATTTTTCAATAAATTTTTGCAGACTACACAAAGCCCGATCCGCTATTGCGGCATTCTTTTGCTTTTTATCGCGAATTTTATTCATCAATGGCGGCAGCAAGCCAAAATTAATGTTCATCGGTTGGAAATGCTTGTGACGTTGATCCGTTATATAGGCGCACAATGCACCATGGGCTGTATCTTCCGGAAAAACAAGCATCTCTTTTCCTTGGCAAAAACGGGCAATATTTTTCCCTGCCACTAAGCCGCTGGCAGTTGACTCCACATACCCTTCAACGCCGGTAATCTGTCCCGCAAAAAAAATCCCGTTTTCATTTTTCATTTGCAGGGTTGGTTGTAAAATACTCGGCGAATGAACAAACGTATTGCGATGCATAACGCCAAGCCGGGCAAATTCAGCCTGTTCCAATCCGGGGATCATTCGGAATACCCTGATTTGATCCGGCCATTTTAAATGGGTCTGAAACCCAACTATGTTGTATAGCGTTGCCGAGAAATTATCCTGCCGCAATTGAACAACTGCGTACGGTGCTTTTCCCGTCCTCGGATCAATAAGGCCAACCGGCTTTAATGGGCCAAACCGCATAGTGTCAATTCCACGCTGCGCCATTTCTTCGATCGGCATACACCCTTCAAAAAAGATTGCTTTTTCAAAATCTCTGGTTGCTGTGGTTTCGGCATCGACTAACGCTTGCCAAAATTGTTTGTACTCTTGCTCTGTCATTGGACAATTTAAATAATCGTCCGATCCTTTTCCATAACGGGATCCAGCATAAATTTTTTCATGGTTTAAGGAATCGCCAATAACAATCGGCGCTGCAGCATCGTAAAAGTACAAATGGTCCTGACCGGTTAACTGTGCAATTGCTCTCTCCAATGATGCGGAGGTCAAAGGGCCGCTGGCGATAAGACATGGTCGTTCAGCAGGAATTTCCTTGATTTCTTCATGCATCACAGAAATTAAGGGGTGTGAACAAATCTTTTCCGTAATATAGGTGCTAAACGCTGTGCGGTCTACCGCATGCGCGCCTCCCGCCGGAATACGGGAATGATCAGCGGCCTCCATAATCAGGGACCCCATTTGGCGCATTTCTTCCTTTAACAATCCAACCGCATTTTCAATTGCAGCGGCGCGTAAGGAATTACTGCAAACCAGTTCTGCAAACAAATTTGTATGATGGGCCGGCGACGAAACACCTGGACGCATTTCAATCAATTTTACACGAATTCCGGCTTGCGCTGCCTGCCATGCAGCTTCACTGCCGGCAAGTCCGGCGCCAATAATACATACATCAGACACTTTTTTTCCTCCGTTTCGGCGAGGTCTTTTTTGCCGGTTCAGTTGGTTTTTCGGTTTCTTTCTTTTGCATTGTCGGACATTCATTATTACTGCAACGAATAACGAAACGGCCACGTTGGAAATTATGCCGGACAAGGAATGCCCCGCACTCTTTGCACTGTTCTTTAAGCGGCATATCCCATGTAACAAAATCGCACTGCGGATATTGATTGCAGCCATAAAAGACCTTGCCGCGCCGGGTTTTCCGTTCCACAATATCGCCGGAACATTTCGGGCATTTTACTCCGGTATCCTTAACGATCGGTTTTGTATTCTTACAGGCAGGATATCCCGGGCAGGCTAAGAAAGAACCATAACGACCATGTTTAACGACTAAATTACGCCCGCATAATTCACAAATAACATCCGATACTTCTACAGGAATTTCAACCTCGCCAATTTCAGTTTCCGCTGCCGCTAATGTTGTAGAGAAAGGATCATAAAACTCCTTGAGGACTGTAATGCGGGATTGATCTCCATCGGCAATTTCATCCAATTGGTTTTCTAATTTGGCAGTAAACGCCACATCAACAATGTCTTTAAAATACTGCTGCAATAAGTCTGTAACAAGAAATCCTAAATCTGTCGGACGGAATTTTTTTTCGCTCCTCAGAACATAACCTCGACTCACAATTGTTTCTATGATCGGCGAATAGGTGCTGGGACGTCCAATCCCTTGCTCCTCCAATAGTTTAATCAAAGAAGCTTCTGTATAATAGGGTGGCGGCTCTGTAAAATGCTGTTTGGGAGTAATTTTTGATAATAATAAATTTTGATCGATTTGCAAATCTGGTAAATAGCTTTCTTCTTCCTTGCCATTTCCTTCCTGGCCTTCAGAATACAACCGTAAAAAACCGGCAAATTTTAACTGGGAACCATTGGAACGCAACCGAAAACGACCGGCATCAATATCCACCGTGACAGTATGGTAAAGGGCCGGTGCCATTTGGCTGGCAATAAAACGATCCCATATCAATTTATAGATCCGTAATTGTTCAGAAGATAATTGTTTTTCTACTTTTTCCGGCGGCAAATCAATATACGTTGGCCGAATAGCCTCATGCGCATCCTGCGCCTTTTTATTGGCATAAATCGGGGGTTTTTCGGGAACATGCTGTTTGTCATAAGTTTGTTCAATATACGCGCGCGCTTCATCCTGGGCCGACTGAGCAATCCGGGTTGAATCGGTACGCATATACGTAATCAAACCAACGGTTCCTTTTCCGGCTACATCCAATCCTTCGTAAAGCTGTTGAGCAATAACCATCGTCTTCCGAGAAGTATAGCCAAATTTACGCACTGCATCTTGTTGCAGGCTGCTTGTTGTAAATGGAGGCGACGGGTTTCGCCGGCGGTCACGATGCTTGACATCTGTTACACGAAATTGGCTTTGCTCCATTTCCTTTTGAATCTGCATCGCTTCTTCTTCCGTAGTCACATGAGCCTTTTTCCCATCAACCATCGCCAATTCTGCAGGAAAAGCAGCCGATTTGCTGTTTTCACGCAACTTTAATGAAATCGTCCAATATTCTTCTGGTATAAAGGCTTCTATTTCCCGTTCACGATCGCAGATAAGACGGACAGCGACTGATTGCACCCGTCCAGCGCTCAATCCTTTACGAACTTTACGCCACAGCAACGGGCTTAGTTTATAACCTACAATCCGGTCCAAGATCCGTCGCGCTTGTTGCGCTTCCACTTGGGGGAAATTAATTGGACGCGGTTTTTTTATTGCATTCTTTACCGCTGTTTTTGTAATTTCATTGAATTCTATCCGGCAATTTTGTTCTCCGGATACATTCAAAAGATTGGCCAAATGCCAAGCAATCGCCTCACCCTCACGGTCAGGGTCAGTAGCCAGTAATACGGCATCCGCTTTTTTTGCTGCCGATTTAAGGGTCTTGATCAATTCTCCTTTGCCGCGAATATTAATGTATTTCGGCGAAAATTGATTATCGACATCTACGCCGAATTGGCTTTTGGGAAGATCCCGCAAATGACCCATTGACGCTTTCACAATATATTTTTCGGCACCTAAAAACTTTTCAATCGTTTTTGCTTTGGCCGGTGATTCCACAACTACCAATACTTTTTTTGCTTTGTTCATAGGGCTCCTTCCTTGGTGCTTCGTACATACCGTTGTTCGGAATGTTCACTCACTAAACCGCGCAGCTCCAACTGCAACAATAAATACGTAATAGTGGGTAACGGCAATGATGACTGAAGAACCAAAGTTTCAACATCTTTTGGTATATCGTATGTCAAACACTCAAACAATACCGTTTCTTCATCAGACAATACCGGATTATGCACAGTTACTTTTTGAGGAAATATTTCATATTCTTCTAAAATATCGTTTGCTGATGTAATCAATTTGGCGCCTTGTTGAATCAATCGATGTGTTCCTTTGCTTCCATTGGAAAAAATACTTCCCGGCACAGCAAACACATCGCGACCTTCTTCAAGGGCAAAATCGGCCGTAATCAAAGAGCCGCTGCGTTCGGCCGCCTCAACAACAACTACGCCGCGCGACAAACCACTGATAATCCGGTTGCGTGCAGGAAAATGACCAGCATGGGGTGGCGTACCCGGCGGATACTCACTAATGATCGCTCCTTGTTCAGCGATAGCAGCAAGTAATCGTGAATTTTCGGGAGGATAAACAACATCAATACCAGAACCTAATACCGCAACTGTCTTGCCTGTTTGGAGAGCGCCTTCATGCGCAGCCGTGTCAATGCCCCTCGCCGCTCCACTGATAATAGTAAGACCGGCAGCGGCCAATTCAGAAGCAAGCATAACCGCTGTATTTTTACCATACGCGGAAGCCTTTCGTGAACCCACCACTGCAACATTATTGTCAAAATCCGGTAGTTTCCCTTTATAATAAAGAAGTACCGGGGCATTAAACGTATTGCGCAACAAAACCGGATAGTCCGGTTCTTCCCAATTACACAGTTGGATTTTCTGTTTATCCCACTGATCCTTTAGCATATCGAGATCGAGTCGCTCGCGAATTTTCAAATATTTATTGCAAAGCGTTTCATCGAAACAATCAGACGCCAATAAATCATGTTTGCCGGCTTTCCAAACAGCATCAGCGCTACCAAAATAGCGTAAAAGCGTTTTAATGCGTACATTCCCAATTCCTGGTACCATCTGCAAACTCGCTATACACATGTTATTCATAGCAGCCTCCGGAAAAAGATCCCTTTGTTTCTACTAATGCCCATTGGCATTAATATTGAAATCATTATAACTTTCCTTGACCGCATGGTCAAGAACTTACTGCAATTATCCATTATTTTTCTTCATTCGCGTTGTTAAAATAATGTGGCTTGCTATCTCTTTTGCAGCTTGATTTTTGCCAGCTTGAAAAACATGCCGGCGCATTTTTTCTAGATGTTGTGAAGATGATACTAATTTCTCCAGCTGCATCCGAACAGCCTGGGTTGTATCTGCTCTCATTGCATACTGGCGCTCCGTCAGGAAGCGGGTATTCGCTTCTTCCTGCCCAGGAAGAGGTTTGAAAATAACCATCGGCAAGCCGGATGCCAATGCTTCCGCCGAAGTCATACCACCCGGTTTTGATAATAAAACATCCGCGCAGGACATCAATTCATGGATATTATTGACAAAACCCAAGACACGCAGCGGATGAGATAATCGTTTTTGCAAAACAGATAATTCATGAAATAATTTTCGATTTCGTCCTGTCACTGCAATAAAGCGCAGCGGGGCATCCGAACTGTCACACTCTCTAAGAATATCAGCCATCGGCAATATTCCGGCTCCACCGCCCATAATCAGGACATTCTTGCCATCCGCCGGCAAATCCAGTCTCTGTAACACATGGTCCCGTGCCACAGTCGTAGTAAAGGAGGCATCAACCGGTATGCCGAACGCATGGGTTCGCTCAGGAACAACCCCATGTTGATCCAAAAAATTCCGCAACGTTTCATCTGCAACATAATAACGGCTAATCTCAGGGTATACCCAAAGACGATGGACAACAAAATCCGTCACGATGGCAAAAGTGGGAACCTTAAGTCCTGACTGTCGGCATAGATGGGCAATAAGCCCGGCAGGAGTTGCATGAGTACAAACAATGGCGCTTGGATTATATTTTAAAATATAATTTCGCATTTTGTGGGCCAGATAGCGGCTAACCTGCCGTCGACCAAACAACGCCAACGAGCTGTCATTTCCCCATCCGTACATCGCTCCATACGCTTGCGGAAAAGTCGCCAGCAATTTTAAATAAACCTTTAAAATTCCCTTCCCCAACCGTGGATTAAAAAAATCAAATACATTAGCCAATTGTGTTTGAATGGTTGGATCGATCTCCTGCAAGGCGTTGGCGACCGCCTGCGCAGCACGGATATGCCCTGCTCCAATCGGAGCGCTGATAAACAAAACTTTTTTTTGTTCAGGAGCCATGCAACTCTGTCCCTTCCCAGCCGGACTGTTTGTACAGCACAACAGCTTCAGAATCATCCGGGCAAGCTGCCAAAAAATCACTAATGCGGGAACTTCCATATACCACGATATCTCCCACCGTCTCCAACAAAGGAATCAAAACAAACTTGCGTTCTTTCATCCGGGGATGGGGAAGCGTTAAAGTTTCGGTCTGAATCGAAACAGCATCGTAGCATAAAAGATCAATATCGATATTACGGGGTCCCCAGCGCAACGCGCGCACTCTTCCCATACGCGTTTCCACAGCCAGACAATGTTGTATCAACTCTTCCGGTGTTAATCCCGTTTTTACAACGGCAACGGCATTTAAAAAAGCGTTCTGATCTGTAACGCCTACCGGCTCTGTTTCGTATAGTGAAGAAACCTTTTCTATTTGCACTTTTTTATCTGCCGTCAACAAGCGTAGAGCCGTTCGCAAATTTTCTTCCCGATTGCCAAGATTCGATCCCAACCCTACGATAATCATGATTTTTGTCTCCGTGAAATTTCTACCTGAATAAAATCGACCTGTCCGGGAAGGGGAACTGCTGGTTTACGTACCCGTACTGTTACTCGCTTAATGGATTTCCATGCTAATATTCCTGTCGCTATATGCTCCGCCAACGCTTCTAATAATTGAAAATTGGTTTTTTCCGTAATTTCTTTAATCCGAGCATAAATTGCCGTGTAATCTATCGTGTCATCCAAATTGTCCGATGCTCCGGCCGGTTGAGTATCAACTTCATATTCAACGTCGATATAAAATCGCTGTCCAACTGTACGTTCATATTCGTAAACACCATGAAAACCATAAAACATCATGTTTTGCAACAGGATTTTATCATTCATTGTTCTTTCCTCCCAACAGTACGTCGGTCATTTTTGCCATGCGGGCAATCGCTTTAACATCATGGACACGCACGATATTTACGCCCTTTGCAATCCCCAACGCTACTGTCGCAGCGGTTCCTTCTACCCTGTCTTCTACCGGCAGATCCAATACTTCACCAATGAACCGTTTGCGGGAAGTTCCCAACAGGACCGGACAACCCAAGCTCTGCATTTCTTCCAACCGCGCCATGACAGCAATATTTTGCTGCGGTGTCTTTCCAAAACCGATACCAGGGTCAAGGATGAAATTATCAGCATGAATTCCTGCCTCAAGACCAATTTGCATACTTTTTTGTAAAAAATCATTAATACAAGACATGATATCACGATCATAGCGAGTCCCGTCCTGGTTATGCATGATAACAACCGGAACATCATAACGGGCAACGACAGACGCCATGTCCGGATCTCCTTGCAAGCCCCAAATATCATTGATAATTTGCGCGCCTAGTTTCAAGGTTTCCTCAGCTACACTCGCTTTATACGTGTCGATTGAAATTGGAACCGGTAATACTTGCAGCAATTTATTCAGCAACGGCAACAGGCGATCCATTTCTTCCTCGGCGGAAATCTTATGCGAACCATACGGCCGCGTTGATTCCGCTCCAATATCGATGATATCGGCCCCATCAGCAACCATATCCAAGGCATGTTGAACCGCTTGATCAATATTAAAAAATTTTCCGCCATCGGAAAAAGAATCCGGGGTTATATTTAAGATCCCCATGATCAGCGTTTTACCGGGAGTGATTTGAAAAGCCGGCTGTCGCTTCTGATAATTCCTCATAATGGGCTGGCTTTGCCGTCTCAAAACCTGTAACAGCGCTTCTGCGAGATCGGGCAGCCCCCAAGGTTGTTGCCGCAATTGAGAAAGAGCTTGTTGATACTGTTTGAGGGTAGCTAAAATCAGAACATCTGTTTTTTCGGCCGAAAAGCTGGCCGTATCTCTGGACACGGCGACTTCACCGCCTTTTGCCAAAAACGTTTGCTTTAACAAGTTCGCCGCTTTTATCGGAACAGACTCCACCTTAATAGCCCTTGATACAGCTTTTGGCGCCATAATGGAAATGCCTGTCGGGTCACAAGCAATCCGTTTCAGTTCGTATTTAGCCTGCTCAATATCGGTTATTTCTATAATACGCGGATTGAAGCTCATTGTATCCTCCCCCATTACTACAATTTGTGGTTCTATTGTATCATAACTAGTATATGCAAAAACAAGGGAACAAACAAGTTTGTAATAATTTTTCACAAACTTCCCATGCATTATTGTTGCACTTTTGTCTGCCAAATAAAATAATGCACTTTCTGGTGCGCGAAGAAAAAAGCGTCAGACCGATAATTTTTGCGGTCTAACGCTTTTTGTGCTCTCTAGTCCTTACCCTTGATTGCGAAAATGAATGGCCTCTGCAATATGGGAAGCGGAAATTTGATCTTCATCGGCTAAATCCGCTATCGTCCGACTAACTTTGATAATGCGGTCGTACCCTCTCGCACTTAAATTCATTTTCTCAAACGCCTGCTTTAAAAGATTTTTTGCCTCTGGTGATAGTAAGCAAGTTTCTTTTAACTGCCTCCGTCCCATCTGCGCATTACAAAACAAACCATATTTTTTCAATCTGTTGCATTGCCGTTCCCGCGCAGCCTCGACTCGCCTACGAATAACGGCCGAAGATTCAGTGGTTGAATTATCAACCATCTCTTGATAATTAATCCGAGGAACGTGCACATGTAAATCGATACGATCCAGTAACGGACCCGATATTTTCTTTTGATATTGCCGGATATCGTGCGCCGAACAACTGCACTCGCGGTCCGGATCGCCGGCCCAGCCGCAAGGACAAGGGTTCATCGCGGCAATCAGCATAAATTTTGCGGGGAATGATAAAGATGCATTTACCCTTGCAATGGTAACTTGTCCATCTTCCAAGGGCTGCCTCAGGACTTCCAACACAGACCGGCGAAATTCCGGCAACTCATCAAGAAACAACACACCATTGTGGCCTAACGTCACTTCTCCCGGACGTGGAACACGACCGCCGCCGACCAGTCCAGCATCGGATATTGTATGGTGTGGACTGCGAAACGGCCGCTGCGTAACCAACCCGTTATGGCCATGCAATAAACCGGCAACGCTGCAAATTTGCGTAACTTCCAAAGACTCTTCAGGCGACATTATAGGCAAAATCGTTGGCAAGCGACGGGCCAACATTGTTTTGCCAGAACCGGGAGCGCCAATCATCATAACATTATGTCCACCCGCAGCGGCAATTTCTAAGGCCCGCTTAGCAAGTAACTGTCCTTGCACTTCAGAAAAATCAACATCAGCTTCATTCATACTTTCAGAAGCCATCTGAAAAAAACTAGGCGTTAACTTTTGAATTTCTTGTAAATGCAGTACTGTTTCCGCCAGGGTTGCCGGCGCATAAACCGTCACTAAACCGGATATGGCAGCTTCTTGTCCATTTTCAGGCGCAATAAAGACACTGTGCATACCGTTCTTCCCGGCTGTAATTGTCATTGGTAATATCCCCGCTACTGCGCGCAGTTTTCCTTCCAACGATAATTCACCGATGAAGACAGCGTTTTCGCACTTTTCACCGGCAAGTTGACCACTGGCTATTAAAATACCGAGCGCTATAGGAAGATCCAAGCCCGGGCTGTCTTTTTTCAAATCAGCCGGCGCAAGATTAACGATAATTCGCTGACCCGGAAAAACAAACCCGGAATTTTTAATTGCCGCCCTGACACGTTCCCGTGATTCGCGAACTGAGGTATCGGGCAAGCCAACAACATCAAACGTTGGCAATCCATTCGCTATATCAACTTCAACCGTAATCATCATTCCATTAATGCCTAGCGTAGTAGCTCCAAACACTTGTGCAAACAAGTGAAGACCTCCCTTTTAGCACCCGCCAAACGCATGCTTAATGTGATTATATTGTATTGCCATCCTCTGGCCAACCATAATTTCCACAACATCAAACCGGCATTTTGTTTCCAAATTGCCGGTATCTTTCATGAACCACAAGGCAGTCTTGATAATTTTTTGCTGTTTCCGCCAGGTTACGGCTTCTGCCGGCCACCCGTATATAGTACTTCGCCGGGTTTTAACTTCAACAAAAACCAGACAATTGTTCTCTTTGGCAATGATATCAATCTCGCCGACTTTGGTTCGAAAACGACGTGCTAAAATTGTATACCCCTGTTTTTGCAAATAATCGGCAGCTATTTGTTCCCCGTCTTCACCAAGCCGGAGATGATTTGTCTTTGTCATTTCTTTTTTCCCTTAGAACCAGTTTTTTGATCCAGTCGGTAAACATAAGCTAGAACTTCCGCCACAGCTTTGTATAAATCTTCAGGAATTTCACGATCCAAATCCACCGCCAGCAAGACACTGGCCAGTGTCTTGTTTTGGTAAATAGGCACTGCATTTTTCTGCGCAACTTTAATAATCTGCTCAGCAACAAATCCACTGCCTTTTGCCGTAACCTTCGGAGCTTGATTCGTTTTCATATCGTAACGGAGAGCTATTGCCTCCATCTGTTTTTCCGGCTCATCGTTGTTCATTCTTCACCTTTACAGAAAACATTTACTGCACTGCCTAAATATTAATCTACGCTAAAAAAGGTCAGTTCATTTAGCTTGTTCCAATAACGCTTTAATCGGTTTGTATGATTTTCGATGGATCGGACACGGTCCAAAAGTTTCAAGAGTTTCCATATGTTTTTTAGTCAAATACCCTTTATGCTTATCAAACCCATATTGGGGATACAGTTTATGATACTCCATCATAGCCTGGTCCCTGGATACTTTTGCCAGGATCGACGCCGCACTGATCGCCGGGATTTTATCATCGCCTTTAACAATCGCTTCCGCCGGAATACTGATTGCCGGCACGTGCAATCCATCAACATATACCTTATCCGGTTGTAGGGACAATCCTTCTATGGCCCGCTTCATTGCTAATAAATTAGCATGGTGTACATTTAGCTGTTCTATCTCTTCTAACGTTGCTTTCGCCAACGACCAACTGAGAGCGGAATGTTTTATAATTTCTGCCAATTCTTCGCGTTTCCGGACTGACAGTTTCTTTGAATCCCGCAATCCCTCGATTGGCTGGTTAGGATCCAAAATCACAGCGGCAACATAAATTTCCGCAATCGCGCTGCCGCGACCGGCTTCATCACAACCACATTCTATCATTATCGGCCTCACATTACTCTTTTTTAGAGAAAAACCATCATCAAACTTGCTCACTTGCAAAATCATCCAACGTTATCGGTCCTAATAAGCCTGCGCGAAATTCGCTTAATAAAATTCGACCGGCTTTTTCAATATCAACGACTCCGCCGCTTCGCAAGCAACCGCGCCGCCGGCCGATTTGTTCCAATACCCACAAATCGGACAGTTCATCATCGGTATTGATTTGATAGCGCGCAACCAACTGCGGCAAATAGTCTGTCCGTAAAATGTAAACCAATTTATTGACCACCGCTTCACGGTCAAATACTTCATCATTAATCGCGCCGGTAGCCGCTAGCCGAAACGCAGCTTGCTGGTCTTCCAATTTTGGCCATAAAACTCCCGGTGTATCTAAAATCTCTAAATTTTTTCCAATTTTGATCCACTGTTTGCCGCGCGTGACTCCCGGTTTATCCGCAGTACGGGCAACAGCGCTCCCTTTTAAGCGATTGATCAACGAAGATTTCCCTACGTTAGGTATCCCAAGGATCATAGCGCGTATTGCACGGGTACGAACACCTTTTGCCAGCAGCGACTGAAGTTTTGGCTGTGCAGCTTTTTCTGTTTGCGCTGTCAATTCTTTACAGCCTCCGCCACCGATGGAATTCACCGCAATTGCTGTAATGCCTTTTTTACGAAAATAGGACAACCATAACTCGGTACGGCGCGGATCAGCCAAATCAGCCTTATTCAATGCTACAATACGGGGTTTACCGGCAATAATTTCTTCAATGACAGGATTTGCACTGCTTAGCGGGATCCTGGCATCTAATAATTCAATTACCACATCAACCAGTTTTAATTGTTCACGGATCATCCGGCTGGCTTTTGCCATATGCCCAGGATACCAATGAATATCCATAAATTCCTCCCATTAAAAACCATGTTGGTTACGGTAATGTTTTCATTTGGTCCAGCGGCCAAAAAACCATCACGGCTTTTCCCTTCAACATCTCCAAGGAAACAAACCCAACGTCACGAAACCGGCTGTCCTCGGAATTATTCCGATTATCCCCCATGACAAAGATATGTCCTTCCGGTATTGTGGCTACCGGATAAGAACCCCTTGTTTTTTCTAATATATAAGGCTCGTTTAATAGCTGCCCATTCAAAAAGACTTTCCCGTCTTTTATCTCAATCGTATCGCCGGCAACGCCGATAACCCGTTTAATAAAATCACGGCTGGGATCACGAGGATAACGAAAAACAACAACATCCCCCTTTTCCGGCTGCTTTATACGATAAATGAATTTGTTAACAACCAGCCTTTCGCCATTAACCAAAGTAGGCCGCATGGAAGGACCTTCAACCATATATAATTCGACAATAAAATAGCGAATAAAAAATGCCAAAACCACGGCAATGATAATCGATACTACCCAGTCTTTGATTTCTTCACCCAATGTTGTACGACTCAAGGCCAGCCCCCCTTATATACTACGGAAAACCTTATTTTCTCTAAAAAATAGAAAGAAAAGGGACTGCTAACAGTCCCTTACTTCTTTTAGCGTTTTTCTTTAATTCGTGCTGCTTTACCGGTCAGATTTCGGAGATAGTACAGTTTAGCACGACGTACTATACCTTTGCGTACCACGTCAATTTTTTCAATTCGCGGCGAATGAACGGGAAATGTCCGTTCTACTCCGATCCCATAGGATACTCTGCGAACAGTAAAAGTTTCCCGGGCGCCGCTGCCTTGGCGGGCAATTACAACACCTTCAAACATTTGGATCCGCTCCCGCGTACCCTCGACAACCTTAACGTGTACCTTTACGGTATCACCGGACTTGAAAACCGGAATGTCGTTACGCAGTTGTTCTTGTTCCAATACATCAATAATATTCATCTATAATTCCCCCTAATACTAGACGTTCGTGCCCGTTTAAAGCAGAGGACCATCCGTTTTACACGCCAGTAATTATATCACACAAAAGTTGAAAATTCAAGGTTATCCAATTTATTTTGCACTTACTCCCACCAAGCTTCTCCTAAAAGGCGATCCAAAATAATCGCAACAGCAGCCCTTACAGGCAAGTGATTATAGTCGCTGCAACCGTAAATCGGCTCGAGCAAATAATCAAAACTGCTCACCAGCGTTTTTTCGATTCCCCATCCAGTCCCAAAGAGCAGTAAACAAGGCTTGTTGTTTGTTGCTATATTTTTCCGCAGTTCACGGTATGACACGCTATTGCCATAATTTCTGGCATCAGTAGTAACAATAACCGGCATTTGCCCCTCCAACTCCGTAATGCTATGGATTGCATCTTTTAAGCCAGGTACAATCTGCAAAACTTGGAAGGCTTCCTTCCGATCAGCATGGTATTTGGAACCTGCGCCGGTTTGCCAATAATCGATAATCTCTCTGGCTAAATCAATTTGGTTCGGCAACGGATTAATGATAAAATATTTTTTCAAACCATAAGTACGAGATGTACGGGCAATATCATGGATATCAAAATTCGTTACTGCGGTTGTAATGATATCACCATTTCGGTTATAAATCGGATAGTGTAATAATCCTAGATAAATTGACCCCATATTAGTTTTCATCCTCTTCCAGGCGGATTTCAGCCAGCAACTTTTCATCCTCAGGATTAAACTGTCTTCCGATGAGCAAGTCCGGCCGCAATTTATAAGTGCTGCGCAACGATTGTTTTCGCCTCCAACGGGCAATTTTAGCATGGTCACCGGACACAAGAATATCAGGAACCTGCCACCCACGATACTCCCGCGGCCGCGTATATTGAGGATACTCGAGCAAACCATTATAGAATGAATCGTGCTCTGCTGCGTCATTTGCGCCCAAGACGCCGGGAAGCATACGGGAAATTGCATCTGTGATGACCATAGCCGGTAATTCTCCGCCTGTTAAAACGTAATCGCCAATGGATATGGTCTCGTCAACCAAATGGTCCCGTACACGTTCATCAATACCTTCATAATGGCCGCAAATTAAAATAAGTTGCTGATAGGATGCCAATTCTTTTGCTTTTTCCTGGTCAAAACGTTGTCCGCCCGGCGCCATAAGGATGATACGTCGCCGCAAAGCAGGATTATCCAGCAGCACATGTTCCACGGCTTGAAACAAAGGCTCCGGCTTCATAACCATGCCCGATCCTCCGCCAAAAGGATAATCATCAACAATATGATGTTTATCATAAGCAAAATAACGCGGATTGGTAATCCGGACCGACAGCAATCCCGCATCCAGCGCCCGCTTCATGATACTGCAGCCAAAAGGACCGGCAAACATTTCAGGAAATAACGATAATATATCGATGCGCATTATTCAACCCATTCTTCCTGAAGTTTTACAATCATTTTTTTGCCCGCGATATCAACTTGCCGAACAACTTCTTTTAAGGCTGGAATAAGGATCGGTTTTTCTCCCGGCTTTTCAATGACGTAAACATCATTGCTGCCAGTTTGCAAAACATTCGTAACAACACCTAAATGAACGTCTGCTTCATCGTATACTTGGAGCCCGATAATTTCAAAAATATAAAATTGACCCTTGGGCAAAGCCACTAAATCCTGCTCTTTTACATGAATCAACTGGCCACGCAAGGACTCTACAGAATTTCGATCATCAAAGCTTTTAAACTTAAGCAGCAAAAACTGGTTATTTTGTTTTACTTGGTTAATTACTAACGGCGAACGATCAGAAAGATATACCACAAGTGAAGGGCGAAAACGGTCAGGGAAATCAGTGAGCGGAATAATACGAACGTCACCCCGCACACCGTGCGGGGCAACAATTTTTCCAACTGCGATTAAATTATCAACCATCGGATTTAACTGCGGAAAGCAATAATTTTGCCGTCTTCCAACAAAATTTCTGCATTCATCAATTTTTGCAAATCATCACCAATACTGACAGTGATGTTTCTTTCCATCGTTCCCTGAACAATTTCTGCTCCAATCTCCAATTGCGCCGTTTCCTTCAATTTTTCCGTTAAATGGTTTTTAATCTCTAATCGTTTATTGCGTTCCGCGTCAATTTGCTGCCGCAGAGCGACCAAACCTTGGGCGTCTTGTTTCGCCTGTTCTGTCATAAGGCGTTTTGCATGGAATTCAATTTGTTGCAATTCCATATCCAATTTTTTAATTTCTTCCTGAATATTAGCCGCCAGTTGCTTTTTCAGGGTTTCAGAAACCTTGGCTTTAATTGTCACAGGACATTTCAACGTCATGTTTTCCATGGCAGTTCACCTTCTCAAACGATTTCAACCATTACTTTCTTGTTTTCACGAATCGCAGCCGATTTTACGACTGTGCGGATCGCTTTTGCGATTCTGCCTTGTTTACCAATAATTTTACCCATATCTTCTGGAGCTACATGTAGTTCGTATACAGTTGTATGGTTGTCAACTGTTTCTGTAATATTGATTTGTTCCGGATGATTTACCAATGCTTTGGCGATAACTGCAACGAGTTCTTTCATAGTTATCACACTTCTTTCTTATTACGCTTTATTTCATCCCACTTTTTCAGAACGCCTGCTTTGCTCAACAAGTTTTTTACGGTATCAGTGGGTTGAGCGCCTTTTTGCAGCCAGTCAATTGCTTTGTCCTCTTCGATTTTCACAACTGCCGGTTCTGTAGTAGAATCATAATGACCTACGATTTCAATGAAACGACCATCGCGCGGAAAACGAGAATCAGCAACAACAATGCGATAAAATGGGCTTTTCTTGGCACCCATGCGCATTAAACGAATTTTCACTGCCATCTTTATCACCTCCTTTATAGAATATATAAATGATGAAAGAATTTATTGCATAAAAGGTAGTTTAAAACCACCTTTTTTTCCGGTTTTTTTCATATCCTGGAAACGCTTCATCATCTTTTTTGCATCGGAAAATTGTTTCAATAAACGGTTTACATCTTGCACCTTGGTTCCGCTGCCAAGTGAAATCCGTTTGCGGCGGTTTCCATTGATAATCGATGGATCTTGACGTTCTTTTTTAGTCATCGAACAAATGATCGCTTCGACTCGTCCCAGCTCTTTTTCATCGATTTTTGCGTCTTGCAATTTTTTCATATTGCCCATTCCCGGCAACATGCTAAGAATTTGCTCCATGGATCCCATCTTACGGATTTGCCTCAACTGATCCAAGAAATCATCCAGGGTAAACTCCTGGCGACGCAGCTTTTTTTCTAACTCTTTTGCCTGTTCTATATTAATTGCAGTTTCTGCTTTTTCAATCAAACTAAGGATATCGCCCATCCCAAGAATACGGGAAGCCATGCGATCAGGATGAAACGGTTCCAAGGCATCCAACTTTTCGCCCATCCCGACAAATTTGATCGGGCGCCCTGTAACCGCCTTAATCGATAATGCCGCACCACCGCGGGCATCACCATCCAATTTGGTTAAGATAATTCCATCAATACCAAGGTCCTGATTAAACGAATCGGCCACCGTAACTGCATCTTGCCCTGTCATTGCATCCACAACCAACATAATTTCATGCGGCTTAACCGTTTGTTTGATTGATTTGAGTTCCTGCATCAACGCTTCGTTAATATGCAAACGTCCGGCTGTATCGATAATAACAATATCATTTGCATACGACACCGCATGTTCTACTGCTGCTTTCGCAATAGCAACAGGATCAGGATTATCTTCCTGGGCAAAAACCGGTATCTGAAGCTGTTCTCCCAATACTTGCAATTGTTTAATAGCCGCCGGACGGTACACGTCGCCGGCAACTAACAATGGCCGCTTGTTTTGTTTCTTTAACGAAAGAGCTAATTTCCCAGCCGTTGTCGTTTTACCGGCCCCCTGCAAGCCGACCAGCATCACAACCGTCGGCGGGCGGGAAGATATCGTAATCCGGCTTTGAGTTCCTCCCAATAATGCGGTTAGTTCTTCATTGACGATTTTTACTACCTGTTGTCCAGGAGTAAGGCTTTGCAGTATTTCTTGTCCAACTGCTCTCGCTTTGATTTGTGCAATAAAATCTTTCGCAACTTTAAAATTTACGTCCGCTTCCAACAACGCCACACGGACCTCACGCATTGCTTCATTAATATCGTTTTCGGATAATTTCCCTCGTCCACGTAATTTCTTAAACGTTTGCTGCAGTTTATCCGCTAAACCTTCAAAAACCATTCTGCCACCACCTGATTTTAATCTAACAGGACTTTCAGTTGCTGCATCGCTTGCTGCGCAGCAGGATTAGCACATATTTCTGCCGGCAGTCCGGCAATCAAATCATAAACATTTTGTACAATACGCCGTTGTTCGTCGTGCCGTTTAACAAGATGCAGGGCATGTTCATATTCTTCCAACATTTGTTCAGCCCGTCGCAAAATATCATGTACAGCTTGGCGGGAAATGCCAAATTCGGCGCCGATTTCAGTCAGCGACATATCCTCAAGATAGTGCATAGAGATGCACTGCCGTTGTTTCTCCGTTAATAACGGTCCGTAAAAATCGTATAACGATGCAATATACAAAACTTTGGCAAGCAATCTTTCACCTTCTTGCTAATTAAAAACCGGTCAAGTAAAAACCCTTTACATATGCATTATAAGTAAATTCACATGCTCTGTCAAGTATAATTACTTGTCACCAAATAAAGCTTCCGCAAAATCTTTGGCATCAAACGGACGCAAATCATCAATTCCTTCTCCTACACCAACCCAGCGGACGGGCAACCCCAGCTCAACACCAATTGACACAACAACTCCACCTTTTGCCGTTCCGTCCAATTTTGTTAAAACAACACCACTGACCGGCGCCGCAGCGCTGAATAATTTCGCCTGGATGACAGCGTTCTGTCCAGTTGTAGCATCCAATACCAATAATATTTCATGCGGAGCTCCAGGTATTTCACGATTAATAACCCGATTGATTTTTTTAAGTTCTTCCATTAAATTTGCTTTTGTATGCAACCTACCTGCAGTATCGATGATTAATGTATCAATTTTCCGGGCGCGGGCTGCCTGAACGGCATCAAAGGCAACCGCTGCAGGATCGGAACCAGCAGCTTGTTTGATCACATCAACGCCGATACGGCTCCCCCAAATTTCTATTTGTTCAATTGCTGCCGCGCGAAAAGTATCCCCTGCTGCCAATAACACCTTTTCTCCCTTTTCGCGATAATAATTTCCTAATTTTCCGATTGTTGTCGTTTTGCCAACGCCATTGACACCAATAACCAAGATTACGCGGGGCGGTTCGGCAGGAACAGGCTCTTCTGAAACATTCCGCATTAGCATTTCTTCTATTTTCGTTTTCAAGTAAGGTCGAAGGTCATCCGGAGTATTGATTTCTTTTGCCCGAATCCCTGTCTGAACCGCAGCCATCAATTTATCAGTAGTCTGTACCCCGATATCAGCCGATAACAATACGGCTTCCAAATCTTCCAAAAATTCATCGTCTATTGTAGCATATCCCGATATCAACTGATCAATCTTGTCCGTAAAATTTTTCCTGGTTTTTTCTAAACCAGATTTTAATCGATCAAAAAAGCCCATTTACAATCTCCATCCCTTCTAAAATCAGCCGGCTTGATCCATAAATTTGACCGAAACCAACCGTGTTACACCCGCCTCTTCCATTGTAATCCCATGCATCACATCCGCAACTTCCATTGTTCCTTTGCGGTGGGTAACAATAATAAATTGCGTATTCCGCGCATAACCACGCAAAAATTCGCTAAATCGCTGGACATTCGCTTCATCAAGAGCGGCATCAATTTCGTCCACCACACAAAAAGGAGCCGGACGGTAAGCAAGAAAAGCAAATAACAGCGCAATAACAGTTAGAGCTCGCTCACCGCCTGACAACAAACTCAGATTTTGCTGTTTTTTCCCAGGCGGCTGGACGATAATTTCAATCCCGGCCGTTAATAAATCATTTGTTCCGGCTAACTCCAAATGAGCTTGCCCGCCGCCAAACAAACGAGTAAAAATATCACCAAACAACTCATTGATCATTTTAAATGCCGTTTGAAACTGCTTGCCCATCGTTTGGTCAATGTCACCGATGATCTTAAATAAAGAAGCGCGCGCTTCTGTAAGATCGTTGTATTGCACTTGCAAAAATTGATGTCTTTCTTGTAACTTGCTGTATTCTTCAATTGCCTGGGGGTTAATTGCCCCCAGCGAAGCAATGCTGCGTTCCAAATCTTGTTGCTCAAGCCGCAGCTGCTCAATCGGTTCTGCAAGAAATAACGTCTCTGCTTGACTTCTTTCGATATGAAACCGGTCCCGGAGCTGCTCCACACAACTTTCCCGATCAAAGGTACATTTGGTAAACCGCAATTGAACGTCATTCAACTGTCCTTGTATTTCACTGCGTTTGCGCCGAAAATCTTTTAATTCTTTTTCATTCTTTTGCATAGCGACCAACAATGACATTTTATTTTTTACCAAGACATCCTGTTCCAGGCGTTTGGATATAAGTTCATTTTGCAATACTTCTCTTTGGTTCGCAGTTTCAGCAATTTCCAAATCAGTTTGACTTAACTGTTGCTCAAGCGCAATTCGTTCCTCACTCATTTTTTGCAATTTCAAAACGACCGACGAAACATCTTCTTTCAACTGCTCGAGTTGCTTAAAAGCCGCATTGATATGCTGTTGCGCAGAATTTAGTTGTATTTTCCGTTCCGTTACAATATTTTGCAATTTTTCCTTGTTTTGTTGCATTACCTTTAATTCTTCTTGCCATAATCCCGTTTGCAGCTTTTGTTCTTCTCCTTCGCCTTCCAAAACGGATAATTCTTCCTTCTTGGCAAAAAGACGCTGTGCAATCAGCTTTTTTTCTTCTTCTTCGCATGCAATATCAGCCTGCAGCGTTTCAACTGACAAAAGAAGCCGCTTTTTGTCAGCTGTCAATTTTTCTATATGAATAGCCACCTGCGCGAGCTTGATATCATAATCATTTCGTTGCTGCTCTAAATCGACAGCCTGTACATCCAGCCTTTTTATTTCTTCATGGGACCGAATAATTTGCGAACGTACTTCTTCTATTGTTCTATGGATTTCATTACTTTTTTCCTGCAACAAATGGACCTCGTTCGCCCGACTGAGAAAACTGGTTTCCCGCCGCTGCGTACTGCCCCCGGCGAGACTGCCGCCAGGATGAACGATTTCACCATCGAGCGTAACAATTCGAACCGTATACGAACTTTGTTTCGCGATAACCAACGCTTCTTCAAGCGTAGCAGCTACCACAGTCCGCCCTAATAAGAAATCAACCACCCGGCGGTAACGAGGCTCACATTGCACCAATGATGCAGCAAAACCAAGCGAACCGGTATGTTCAGACGCCTTCTTTTCAAACGGCCTGGGCTGCATTACCTGAATGGTATTTAATGGCAAAAATGTCGCCCGGCCCAAATTTTTATTTTTTAAAAAAGCAATGGCGGCCTTGGCAACTTGATCGTTATCCGTGACAATATGCTGCAATGAATTGCCAAGAGCCACTTCAATTGCTACAACATACTGCTCGTCAACTGTAATTAACTCGGCTGCTGCGCCGCAAATTCCAGAACGCCAAGGCAAGTCACTTTTTAAAATACTTTTAATCCCGCGGCCAAACCCTTCATATTCCCGCTGCATCGCAGAGAGAACTTTTTGACGTGAATTGAGTTGGTTAAACTCGGCCGTATATCTCTTTTCCTGTTCTTGAAGCTGCAAAGAAATTTTATTCTGCTCGTCTCGTAATGCTCGTGCAGCGCAAATTGCGTTTTGCAGGCTTTGAAGCGTTTCTTTACAACTTGCTTCATTCTTTTTATACGCCACAGCCTGCGCTTCATTTTCCGCTAACTGCCGGCTATATTGGTCATATTCCTTCTTTAAACCAATATATCGTCCATGCCAATCTTGTTCGTCACGCTCGAGAATTTTTACTGTGTTTCGATGAGTAACAAGCTTTTGCAAAAAATCGAAGGACTTCTCATTGGCGTCCTGAATCTGGCGTTCCCGATCCAACACACCAATTGTAACCTCATCAAGCGCTTTTTTATCGATTGCAAAAACGGTTTGCAATTTCCGTTCTTCTTCCTGCCAGCGAACCATTTCAGCGTTTAAATTACTTGTTTTTTCCTGAAAAGAAGATTTTAATCTATCTTGACTATCGATATCATTTGTTAATTTTTCCCACGCCGTTTTACTCTGCTTCGTTCTTTCCTGAAGAACAGCTGCTCTGCCACCAAGCCGTTCCAAATCCGTGTTTGCTGTTTGTAAATCCCGTTCCCAATCAGCAAGTTGACGTTCTACAACTGCCAAGTCAGACAAAGATTGTTCTTTCACCACTTCCAACTCAATAATTTGCGTGTTAATTGCCACATCTTGGTCTGTAAGTGTTTGTTGCTGCAACTGCAAACTATCCAACATTGTTTCTGACTTCTGCAGTCGATCCAAAATGAGGGTAACCTGACAAGACACCAAACGATTGTGCAAATTATTGTACTTTGCAGTCCGTTCCGCACTTTCCGCCAATGGAGCAAGTTGCGCGCCGATTTCCGTTAAAATATCCTGCACCCGCTGTAAATTTTGCTCCGTGTCTTCTATTTTACGCAAGGCCTCTTTTTTTCGTTGCTTGTATTTCGTAATCTCAGCAGCTTCTTCAAATAAAAGACGCCGTTCTTCCGGCCGATTATTCAAAACCTCATCAATTTTGTTCTGGCTGATCACCGTCATCGATTCACGGCCTAACCCGGTATCCGCAAAAAGGTCGTGAATATCTTTCAATCGGCAAGGGACTTTATTGATATAATACTCGCTATCACCTGACCGGAAAACCCTTCTGGTAATAACAACTTCGAGAAAATCAACCGGCAGTACGCCGTCACTATTATCAAAGACCAGGGAAATTTCCGCAACACCTAACGCCCGTCTGGTAGAACTGCCGGAAAAAATAACATCTTCCGACTTTGTCCCACGTAAACTGCGGATGCTTTGTTCTCCCAATGCCCAGCGAATGGCGTCCGCAATGTTGCTTTTTCCGCTGCCATTCGGCCCTACAATGGCAGTAACTCCCGGCCCGAACTCGATCCATGTTTTATCGGCAAACGATTTAAAACCATAAGCTTCTAACCGGCGTAACAACAAAAAATATCACCCTCGTCTATTCCGCTTATTCGATTTGAAACATCGATAGTATCAAATCGTTCAATCAACACGTCTCATCTGTCATTATTTACAAAAATCATAAAGAACTACAGAAAATATCGTTTAGATTAGTTCTGCCTGATTCTTAAAATTCCTGCTCAACTAAAGATCCAACAGCATTTCTGTATTAATCAAAAACTCCCTTTTTGACGACGCAATTCGCAATTCGCCCCGACAATCGCCATCAGCAATGAACTGTATGTCAACTGGTCCGTATTTATGCTGCCACCGGCGCAAATTACGGTTTGCCTGCCCGCGGGCTTTTGAATGATCCAACGGATGATGATGAATTACCACTGTATGTTCATCGGAACAACGCTGTTCAAAATAGACCGCACCCATGACATAGAACAAATATGAATCCGTTAATTCGCCAAAAGCAGGGTGGTAAGGCCCGTCTAAAACAACACCGGGCAGTGACAACTCCTCAGTTGCCTGCAGCCCTGTACGAATTACCTTTATTTTTTGACGTTGCAGCATAAGTTTTAGAAAGGCGGCGCGGCGGATTGCTTCCTCTAACGAAAGCGGCTGATAAACGCCTTGCAAGTACATATCTGCCAATCGTGTATCAGCAATCACAACCGTTGGATAAATACGGGCAAAATCGGCGTTCAAGCGAGTTGCCCGGAAAGCGGTTAAAATCAAACTTTGCCAATCTTCCTGTGGTAATCCGGGCATCAACTGGATACCGCAAGAAAAACCGGCACTCTTAAGCAAGTTTACTGCTCGCACAACTTCATCAACACCGTGTCCGCGTCCGGCAGCTTCTAAAACTTTGGCATCCATGGATTGAACTCCTAATTCAACCGTCAATACCCCATATTCTGTCAATAACGCAATTACCTCTTCATCAATTGCATCCGGGCGGGTTGATACGCGAATAGCATGGATAACTCCATTCGACAACAATTGGAAAACAGGCTGCAACAGAGAACGTTGCAAGTTTTTTGAAATCGCAGTAAAACTCCCCCCGTAAAAAGCGACTTCAATCCGTCTGGGTTGTGTTATATTGCTAATATGTCGGCTTAAAACCTCGTTGACCATTTCCGGTCCTACGACGGCATCCATTCCGGTAATCTTCCGTTGGTTGCAAAAAACACAATCATGCCGGCAACCATAATGAGGAATAAAAATGGGAATAATATATGGATTCATAATAGCCTCATTAGACAAAAGCGACCCTTCGGCCGCCTTTGTGTTTGTTACTGAATGATATTCAATTTCACCAAAGCTTGGCGGGCAGCCTGCTGCTCCGCCTCCTTTTTATTTTTACCATCACCGGTTCCAAACAATACTCCATTCACAAAAACCGCTACATGGAATACTTTACTGTGGTCCGGCCCTTCTTCACCAACGACTTCGTATCCGATCCGGGTGTCATTATCCCTTTGCACTACTTCTTGCAGCCAGGTTTTATAGTCACGGCCATAATCGCCGCCGGCAAGCATCTCTAAATCACTGCGAAATAAAGTTAAAACAAACTCACTTGCCGCTTTCATTCCTTGATCAAGATAAAGCGCACCGATCATAGCTTCCATCGCATCCGCCAAAATCGAGTTGCGTTTGCGGCCGCCGGAAAGATCTTCCCCTTTTCCGAGCAACAAATACTCTCCCAAATTCAGACTTTTTGCCAGACGCGCCAATGCAAGCTCACAGACAACATGGGAGCGGGCTTTTGTTAAATTTCCTTCTGGCATTTGCGGAAACGTTCGAAACAAATAGTCGCTGATGATCGTGTCCAAAACGGCATCACCAAGAAATTCAAGCCGCTCATTATGTTCGACAACCATTCCTTTTGCTTCATTGGAATAAGAAGTATGCGTAAACGCTTGATGATAAAGGACAATATTAGAAGGTACGATTCCTAAACCATTGCAAAAAAGAATCAAAGTCGATTTTCGTTTTTGGCTAATCTTTGCACTCATACTAAAATCTATGCCTGATATTTTTTCACCAGCAAAGTTGCATTATGACCGCCAAACCCGAAAGAATTGGACATTGCAACATTCACAACCTGCTTACGGGCCGTATTCGGTACATAATCCAGATCTAATTCCGGATCCGGGTCGTCATAATTGATTGTCGGTGGAATCATATCGTTAAGTACAGTTAATACCGAGGCAATAAATTCAATTCCGCCAGAAGCGCCCAGCAAATGTCCTGTCATTGATTTGATGGAACTGATCGCCAGTTTTGACGCGTGCTCCCCAAACAAAGACTTGATTGCCAGCGTTTCATTTTTATCATTTAACGGCGTCGAAGTACCATGCGCATTAATATAATTTACGTCAACAGTTTGCAGGCCTGCATCTTTGATTGCCAATTCCATACATTTAGCAGCTTGCACGCCTTCCGGCGCAGGCGCAGTAATATGATACGCATCAGCGTTCGTACCATAACCACCCACTTCAGCATAAATTGTTGCCCCTCTTGCCAACGCATGTTCCAAGGATTCCAGAACAACAACGCCAGCGCCTTCACCCATAACAAAACCATCCCGTTTTTTATCAAACGGTCTGGAAGCCTTCTCCGGTTCCTCATTATATGTCGACATCGCTTTCATGGCGCAAAAGCCCGCCATCGCTGCCGGTGATACCGCAGCTTCTGTCCCGCCGGCAAGCATCACATCCGCATCGCCGCGTTGAATAATCCGGAAAGCATCACCAATTGAATTCGTGCCGGTGGCACAAGCTGTAATTACGCAGCTGCATGGACCTTGTAATCCCATAGCAATCGACACTTGCCCCGCCGCCATGTTAGCGATCATCATAGGCACAAAAAATGGGCTGATCCGATTTGGCCCTTTGTCAAATAACACCTTATACTGGTCATTCAGCGTATCGATTCCGCCAATACCGGTTCCAATCACCGTACCAACCCGTTGCAAATCTTCAGCCGCTAAATCCAATCCAGCATCTTCTGAAGCCATTTTGGCAGCAGCAATAGCAAACTGGGTAAAACGGTCCATCCGTTTTGCTTCTTTTTTATCTATATATTGCGTCGCATCGAAGTTCTTTACTTCACCGGCAATTTTGGTCACATAATCTGTCGGATCAAACCGGGTTATTTTCGCTACACCAGATTTACCTTCCAGCAAAGCTTGCCAAAACTCTTGCTTGCCTATACCGATCGGGGTAATTGCTCCGAGTCCTGTAACAACAACTCGTTTTTTCAAGCTGTTCACCTCTCCCTACTAATTTGTTTCTTCCGCTTCTTTAATAAATTTATCGAATATCTCCTTAACGGAAAGAATTTTATCTATCTTATGAATGTACTCACCTGTAAAAACAAGTCCGGATTCGACATCGCCCTGTTGAGCGCGAATCAAAGCCTTGATGATACAAAACGATCGTCCGCAATGTTTTAAACAAGCATCACAAGATTCAGGTGTAGGTGCAGCACCTTCAAGAATTTTCTCTGCAAAGGGGTTTTTTACGGCTCGCCCCGGAAGGCCTACCGGACTCTGTATCACAACAACATCTTGCGCCCGGGCCTTCAAATAAAATTCTTTGAGCGCAGGAGCAGCGTTCGATTCTTCACTAGCAGCAAAACGGGTACCCATTTGTACGCCATCAGCCCCCAGCTTCATGACTTCAACAATATCCCGGCCTGACATAATGCCGCCGGCGGCAATAACCGGTATACTAACTGCTTTCTTGATATCAGGAATGAGAGTACGGACAGATATATCGGTCCCCAAGTGTCCGCCTGCTTCTTTTCCCTCAACAATAATGGCGGATGCTCCTAATTTTTCAGAGATTTTCGCCAATTTTACCGAAGAAACAATGGGTATAATTGGTGTATTTGATTCACGACCTATCCCAAACATATCACGGGAAAAACCGGCGCCGGCAATGATAACGTCAATACCTTCATCAATAGCCGTTTTCAATAATCCGGCAAACTCCCGCGCAGCAACCATCGCATTGATCCCAATAATGCCCTTGCCCTTAGTCAAAGAACGGGCAGTTCTGATTTCTTGGCGCAATTCATCAAATGTCATGCCAGAAGCAGCAATGATACCGATTCCTCCAGCTTCTGCCACAGCTGCAGCCAAGCGAGCTGTAGATAGTCTGATGGCCATTCCACCCTGTATGATCGGTACTTTTGCGACAAGATGACCAATCTTAAGTTCTGGAAGCTTCAAGTAACAACTCCTCCATTCAATGAGCCAATACCTTTGAGAAAGCCCCGCGAAAAACAATTCCACGGGACTTTCTTCGGTTTGTTAGGTAATGGTTTAAGCTTGTTTTTCTTTCTCAATATATTCCACTGCATCTTTAACGGTCTTCATCTTTTCAGCCACTTCATCAGGAATTTCGATGTTAAACTCCTCTTCAAAGGCCATAATCAGTTCAACTATATCAAGAGAGTCGGCGCCCAAATCATCGATAAACGTGGAATCCATAGAAACATCAGCCGAATCAACACTCAGTTGTTCAACAGCGATTTCTTTGACTTTTTCAAATGTTGTCATCCTGTTTCACCTCCTTCCAAAGAACACTGTAACATTCATTTTTTTTAGTTATTTACATCACCATGCCGCCATCTACATGTAAAGTTTGACCCGTTATATAGCTGGCTGCATCGGAGACTAAAAACATAACGGTGGCCGCAACGTCTTCTGGATTTCCCAACCGTCCAAGCGGTATTTGGGCAACAAACTCCGCCTTGACCTGGTCTGATAATATTTGCGTCATTTCAGTTCCAATAAAACCAGGAGCAATTGCGTTGACCGTGATCCCGCGGGAAGCTAATTCTTTGGCCATCGATTTGGTGAAGCCAATCACACCTGCTTTAGCCGCTGAATAGTTGGATTGTCCGGCATTGCCGATAATACCGACAACGGATGTCATATTAACGATCCTGCCGGATTTTTGTTTCATCATGAAGCGAGAAACAAATTTCGTACAATTAAAAATACCTTTTAAATTCGTATCGATCACTGCATCCCAGTCTTCTTCTTTCATTCTCATGATCAAATTATCGCGTGTGATTCCGGCATTGTTTACTAAAATATCAATCCGCCCATATTTATCAACGGTTTGTTTTACCATTGCTTCCACTGCTTTCGCATCGGATACATCAGCCTGGATGACAATCGCCTCACCACCGGCAGAAAGGATACTTTCGCACACTTCATTCGCTGCATTAACATTTCCGGCATAATTAATCACTACTTTTGCGCCGGACTTTGCCAGCTCAAGCGCTACTGCACGGCCAATCCCCCGTGATCCCCCTGTTACTAAGGCAACTTTGCCGTCTAAAAGCATTTTAGCGGACCTCCTTGAAATAATCAAGCGTTTTTTCCAAAGAACTGCTGTCTTCGACATTTAATAGCGTAACCGGATCCTTAATGATTTTTTTGGTGAAACCTGTTAATACTTTCCCAGGCCCAACCTCAACAAATATATTAGCCTGATATGCCGCCATTTGTTCTACGCAATCCTCCCATAAAACGGGGTTTGCTGCTTGTTCAACCAATGACGTTTTAATATCGTTGGCATTCGTTATCAATTTCCCGGATACATTTGCTACAACCGGTACTGCAGGGTCTTTGATTACAATGAGGTCCAATTCTTTCGCCAATCGTTCCGCAGCAGGCTGTAACAAGGTACTATGGAATGGCGCGCTAACCGGCAGCATAACTGCCCGCTTTGCACCGGCTGCTTTCAAAAGTTCCGCAGCCCGTGCGACTGCTTCAGTACGGCCGGCAATCACAACTTGTCCCGGACAGTTAAAGTTAACGGCTTGAACAACACCAGTTGTCGCCTGTACTTCATTGCAAATTTGAACAATCTTTTCCCTGTCTAATCCTAAAATTGCCGCCATTCCCCCTTCACCAAGAGGAACAGCTTCCTGCATAAATTGACCTCTTTTACGAACCAAGCGAACCGCGTCGGCAAAATCGATGGCTCCTGCTGCGACTAAGGCAGAATATTCGCCCAAACTGTGCCCGGCTACAATATCCGGTCGAATTCCCTTCTCCTTCAGTACCGCATTGCATGCAACACTCATTGTTAAAATAGCCGGTTGTGTATTATAGGTTTTCCGAAGTTCCTCTTCCGGCCCGTTAAAACATAAATCCATAATAGAAAAACCTAATGCTTCGTCTGCCTGTTTAAAAATAGCCTGCACCGTCGGAAAATGATCAAACAACTCTTTCCCCATACCTACGGCCTGTGAACCCTGGCCAGGGAAAACAAAGGAAATTTTGCCCATTGAATATTCCCTCCTCACATTTACTGTAGTGATTGTTGTACTTGCATCATAACTTTCGGTATATCATTCATAATTTCTTCAATAATTTGGGCAACAGGTTGTACACAGGTTACCATCCCGGCTACTTGACCAATCATGACCGAGCCGTAAACAACATCGCCCTCGCGAACCGCCATACGCAATTTTCCAGCCCCTAAATGATCGAGTTCCTCGCCAGACGCGCCGCTGCGTTCCATTTGTTCGAACTCACGCGTCAATTTATTGGCAATAACACGTACAGGATGTCCGGTAGAAAGTCCGGAAACAACGGTAGAACGCTCTTTAGCCCGTAAAACCGCCTCTTTATAATTAGGATGCGCGGTACATTCCGTAGAAGCTACAAAACGAGTTCCAATTTGAACCCCTGCAGCTCCTAGCGCAATAGCAGCTACCACCCCACGCGCATCACCAATACCACCGGCCGCAATAACCGGAATTTTCACTGCGTCAACCACCTGGGGAACCAATGCCATCGTGGTAACCTCGCCAATATGGCCGCCCGATTCCATTCCTTCCGCAATCAATGCATCTACACCAATGCGCTCCAAGCGTTTAGCCAAGGCAACCGAAGCAACAACCGGAATAACTTTTGTCCCATTTGCTTGTAAAGCCGGAATATATTCCCCCGGATTCCCGGCGCCCGTGGTAATTACCGGAACATTTTCCTCAATAACAACTTGCATGACTTCCTTGACAAACGGTGACATCAACATAATATTTACGCCATATGGTTTTTCTGTCAAGGTTTTTGCTTTTTGAATTTCGTTTCGCAATGCCTCTGGCGGCATATGTCCAGCGCCGATCACACCAAGGCCGCCGGCATTAGATACTGCTGCTGCCAATTCTGCAGTAGCTACCCAAGCCATTCCTCCTTGTATAATCGGATATTTGATGTTTAATAATTGGCAAAGTTTATTATTAACCAATCGGTTTAACCCCCTCATACCATTTCATAACACAGGCTGCCCATGTTAACCCTGCTCCAAAGCCCACCAAAACAACAATATCGCCATCTTTAATGATGTTTTGATCAACCGCTTCTTTTAATGCGATCGGAATGGAAGCTGCCGATGTGTTACCATATTTATCTACATTAATCATAACTTTATTGAGCGGCATTTTAAGCCGTTTTGCAGCAGAATGGATTATCCGGATATTTGCCTGGTGCGGAATCAAATAGTCAACATCCTTTGGCTCCAGTCCTGCTTTTGCCAATGCTTTAACCGCCGCTTCGCCCATAACTTTTGTAGCAAATTTAAACACCTCGCGGCCTTGCATATGAACATAATGCAGACGTCCGGTCAACGTTTCAACGGAAGCAGGATGTCTGGAACCGCCGGCAGGCAATTTCAGCAAATCGCCGCCTGACCCGTCACAACCGAGATCAGACCCAAGTATACCATAACCAGCCGGTACTTCTCCCAACACGGCGGCTCCGGCACCATCTCCGAATAAAACACAAGTGTTTCGATCTTGCCAATCCAAAATTTTGGATAATGTTTCTGCCCCAATAACTAATACTTTTTTATATAACCCCGTTTGGATGAACTGACAGCCGGTTATTAACGCATAGACAAAACCAGAACAGCCCGCAGCAAGGTCAAAAGCAGCCGCATTTGCTGCTTTGAGACGATCTTGAATGATACATGCTGTAGATGGGAACATCATATCCGGAGTTGCTGTCCCTACAATAATCAGATCAAGTTCCGATGCCGAAATACCAGCTTTTTCCAATGCGCTTTCTGCTGCCTTTAGCGCTATATCAGACGTTGCAGTTTGGTCATCTGCAATGCGCCGTTCTTTGATCCCCGTTCGCTCAATAATCCATTCATCGCTGGTATCAACAAATTTTTCCAAATCATAGTTTGTCATGATTTTATCCGGAAGGCAAGAACCCATTCCGAGTATTCCAACGGAAATATTATTCTCAATCATTGCTGATAAATCCCTCCTTCATCACGTTTTCACTAATGTGTTCAACAACCCGGTTTTGCGAAAATTCACAAGCGACTCTAATTGCATTTTTTATTTCTTTAGAGCGTGAACTTCCGTGACAAATAATAAAACCGCCATTGACGCCTAGAAGGGGGGCTCCGCCATACTCGGCATAATCCAATTTTCGCCTCAGTTTTTTCAGAGCTGGCAAAATCATTAAAGAGGCCAATTTAGTAAGCCATCCGCTTTGTTTGATCGAATCTTTTACCAGTTGCAAAATTACACTGGCTAACCCTTCTCCAAACTTAAGAACCACATTGCCGACAAACCCGTCGCAAACGACTACATCCACAGTGCCTTTGGGAATATCTCTACCCTCAACATTGCCGATAAAGCGAATCGTTTGCATTTGTTTTAATAAAGGTAATGTTTCCAGACATTGATCATTTCCTTTATTTTCCTCTTCACCAATGTTTAACAACCCAACTCGCGGTTGTGAAATTCCTAATATGTATTCAGCAAAAATGGATCCCATAATTGCATTTTGTACCAGATGTTTGGGTTTACTGTCTACATTCGCGCCTGAATCCAATAAAATCGTTGTCCCTTTAAGATTCGGAATAGGGGTTGCAATTGCCGGGCGGCCAATTCCTTTTATTCGGCCCAAACCAAATAAAGCTGCCGCAACTGCCGCACCTGTACTGCCAGCGGAAACTACCGCGTCACACTGGCCTTCCTTCACCAAACGAGTTGCCACAACAACAGAGGCATCTTTCTTTTTGCGCACTGCTACGCTTGGATGTTCATGCATTTCAATCACTTGGCTTGCATGCTGAATCGTTATGCCCCATTGCTGCCAATTGCCTTGTTGATTCAATTCAGTCTCTAATTGCGCCTGATCACCAACGAGCACAACCTCACAACGATATTCCTTAACTGCTTGTATCGCACCAAGCACGATTTCCTGCGGCGCATAATCGCTACCCATAGCATCAACAGCAATTTTCATTAAGATTCTCCCCTTATTCCAGCGAAACCATGATAAATTTACCGCGGAAAACCTCTTGCGTCGCATTGCGTGTTTTTACCCACACAAAATATTTATTGCCACGCTTTTTTACTACTTCCGCTTTCGCAATCAATTTCTCGCCAACATGAATAGGCACCTTATATTTAATATTAGCCACTCCTGTTACGGCTGTCAACGCATCAATTACAGCCAGAGCCAGAGAATCGGCTTGCGCAAATATAAAATGACTGCGCGCCACACGGTTTTTTTCAAATACCATGTCGGGAGTAACAGTCATTACAGAGATACCTGACTTACCAAGCTCCAAATCAATCAAATCGCCAACCACTTCACCACTGCCAATTGACTTTAATTTGATTTGCGCCTCTTGAGCCATTTGCCTCGTCCGTTCCCGTAATTCGGGAATACCAAGTTCCAAACGGTCCAAACGGATCGTTTGGACACTTACCGACAACAATCCTGCCAAATCTTCATCGGTCAGAAACGGACTTTTCTGAAGTTTTTCCTTTAACGCATCCTGGCGTATTTTTTTTTGTAGTCGCGCCATATCATCACCTATTTTTAGTAGTAACTAATATGAGTAACTTGTATCAATCATTATAAGTAGTTACTGCTAAAATTGCAAGAAAAAATAATGAGCAATATAGAAAGTTTCATTAACTTTTGTATTGCTCATTATTTACAGTTTATTCTGCTTTAATAATTTCTTTGCCGTTATAATA
>Ga0316604_10000278_pt1 | contig 72512 bp, 64 predicted proteins | sample OWC_soil_day20_C_FD_207650 | JGI IMG/M metagenome (GOLD analysis project Ga0316604, IMG submission 207650) | Wetland soil microbial communities from Old Woman Creek delta, Ohio, United States - OWC_soil_day20_CT | ecosystem: Environmental > Terrestrial > Soil > Wetlands | place: USA: Ohio... | reverse complement strand
CGTGAGGTTGTGGCAATGGTTTCGGTACTTGTGCCCCGTTCGCTAGTTCACTATTCTATTCAGTATGAGGTGTTATGATATGAAGCTACGTGAAATCGCCCATTCCCGTACAGGGGACAAAGGGAATATTTCTAACATATCCGTTATTGCGTATGATCCTGCACAGTATCCGCTTATAGAAAAGTATGTTACGGCAGAAAAGGTGAAAGAATTTTTTTCGGATATTGTAAAGGGAGAGGTTATCCGTTATACGCTCCCGAATATCGGCGCGTTAAATTTTGTTATGCAAAATGCGCTGGGAGGCGGTGTTACGCGCACACTGTCACTCGATATTCACGGCAAATCGCTTAGTTCGGCACTGCTAAATATGGAAATTCCTAATTCATAATCGGACCTTACAGTCGCCTGTGATAAGTAGAATACGTATGCCTAGAGTATGGGATAGCATTTCTTTATTCCATACTTTAGGCATATTGAACAGTTACGGTAGTGCGATTATTCAGCATATTACCTTTAAGGAAGTGACTTAATGAGTGAACTTACAGGTACTGAAATACTTGATATGATGATGAAGCTTGCTCCTTACATTAATGAGTTTGTGGCTGGAGATATCGGGATATCAATTACGCGAGAGGGAAAGTACGTCAAGTATGTTCCCGGAAAAAGTCTGAATTTAAATACTCCTGTTGGCGAACCGGTTTTAAAAGGCGGCACTAAACAAGCTCTGGAAACCGGAAAACGGGTAGTAAAGGTTATTTCGCGGGAGAAATCAGCCTTTGGTATTCCTTATGTAGCTTGTGCGACTCCGCTAAAAGACGGAACTGAGGTGGTTGGCTGTATTACTACCACTCAAAGTGTTAATTCCATGGAACGCGTCGCCGTGTTTTCCGGCGACGTGGCAGCCTCCAGTGAAGAACTTACGGCCGGGATGCAGGAATTAGCCGGACGGTCGTCTGAGGTGGAAAATGCGTGCGGACAGTTGGAAAATTTGGGTGAGAATTTGATGGCGGCGGCAAAACAAACCGATGAAATTGTTGCCTTTATTCGTAAGGTTGCCAGCCAGACCAATTTGCTAGGCCTTAACGCAGCTATCGAAGCCGCAAGGGTAGGTGAAGCTGGCCGAGGATTTAGCGTGGTCGCCGAGGAAGTCCGCAAGCTGGCGGTGGATAGCAGCGATGCAGCCGATAAAATAGCCACTTCGCTGGGAAGTATGAATAATACAATTAAAACGTTATCCCAGGAAATCACAAAGATAGATGAAGTAATTGCCGGACAGAATTCCAGTATCGGGGAAATGGCTAAGGCAAGCGAAAATCTGGCGTCTACAGCGGTTAATTTATCAGAAGTGGCGCAAGAGATGTTTAGTGTGACGGAATAGGAAAAACAAAAAATAAGGATTACATTTTATATTTAAAATTTTAGGTCGACTCCTTTTATTGGGGCCGACCTTTTCGTCGGGGCTGAAATTAAGCTTGCAATTTATTTTTCCTTTTGCTTAAATAGATGTTATAAATCTTAGATAATTGAGGCGTAATTATGGGCCAAAAGGAACGAAAAACATGGGCATCAAACGAAGCTGTATCGCCGGTTCAGGCCATGGATCAGTGGTATATTAAGATATTAGATTCAATTAATAATGGGATTTTGGTTAGCGACCAGGAATTGGTGGTTCGTTATATTAACGAGGAATATACGAGAATTACAGGTGTCAAGTACGATGACATTGTCGGGGGAAAACTGACAGAGGTGCGACCGGGAGCAGTGCTTCCTCAGGTAATTGCCACAGGGGAAGCGCTTTTGGGTGTGTATAGAAAAGCCGGAGACATTGAGTATGTTGTAGATGTTGCGCCGATTTTTGTTGACGGCGCAATTGTTGGGGCTGTATCGGTGGTCAAGGATATAACCGAAGTTCGGAAACTATCTGAAGAAATTCAAAAATTTACGAAAAGAAACAAGCTGCTGAAAACTATGGTTGATCGATTGTATAAAGCGAAATATACTTTTGATGAAATAATCGGTAATAGTCCGGTTCTTACTGAAACCGTCCGGGTTGCCAAGTTAGTAGCGCGCGGTGAGGCTGATGTGCTGTTGAGCGGGGAAAGCGGTACGGGTAAGGAAGTGTTTGCCCAAGCGATTCACAATGCCAGCAGCCGGTCAACAGGGCCGTTTGTCGCGGTTAATTGCGCGACAATCGCATCGACTTTAATGGAAAGCGAATTGTTTGGTTATGAGGAAGGGGCTTTTACAGGAGCGAAAAAAGGTGGACGACAGGGGCTGTTCGAAAGTGCCAGCGGTGGAACCATCTTTCTTGACGAAGTGGCTGAACTGAGTCTGGAACTGCAAGCAAAACTGCTTCGGGTTTTACAGGAGCGATCGGTCAGGCGGGTTGGAGAAACGAGTGAGATTCCGATTGATGTGAGAGTGATATCGGCGACCAATAAAGATCTTGAAGCCATGGTTAAAGCGAATACCTTTCGGCAGGACTTATATTACCGCCTTAATGTATTAAGTATCTATTTGCCACCGCTAAGGGAGCGGGGGAGCGATATTGTGGTAATGGGTGAGCATTTTTTACGGTCAGAGGAACGGATATGGGGGCGTAAATTTCGGGTGAGCCAGGAAGCTAGGGCGGCACTGTTAACGCATGAGTGGCCGGGAAATGTACGTGAGTTAAAAAACGTCATCGAGTATGCGGTAAATATGTGCGAGGGCGACTCTATTACGCTGGCGCAGTTGCCCAAATGGCTAACTCGGAATATGTTACTGCCCGAATTACCCGGCGTGCGTCTGGAAGAGCTGGTGCGCGATTTTGAACGGAACACAATTATGGAAATGCTTAATAGTAAGGGAACGTCGACCAAGGCAAAACGGAAGATTGCCGCTGAGTTAGGCATTTCCATGGCGACACTTTACAACAAGATTAAAGGCTAAAAGAAGATAAAACGGATATTCGAAACCAATAGGCTCGAATATCCGTTTGTTTGTATTTAGAATGCGGTTTTTGGGTCGAAGGTTTCGTAGGGTTTAGGCGGAGCCGGTACAAGTTCTGCGACGGCGTTTTTATTGTAGGACCAGGAGTAAGTAGGCGGGCGGTCTGGTTTATATTCCTCTGCGAGCTCAGGGGCTTGATGAATGTCACCTAAATCGGCCCAACTTTTCTCGAAGGGGCACATAAACATACCGAATACATGCAGATGCCAAATTTTCCATTCACCATCTTCCAAGATAAAATCACAGCCGTATCTCATCCAGGCCCAGTGCGCTTTAACCGAATTATCCGGGGTGAACGGACCGCCGGTAATATGGCCGGGTGAAACCCAAACCGCTTTCGCGGTTTTACAATCGCCGGCGACTTCAATAACCGGAGTAGTCAACGAATGTACGGCCATGACTCCGGGACCAACAATTACTTCGGCATGATATTTGGAATATAACCGGACAATGCTGTCATAGCCTTCGTAAACGCCCCAATTCATTTCGGCCCGGACATCCGGCGCTTTTTTTGCAAATAGTTCAGTGATATCATGATACCGTCCTGCGGTTAAAAGAAAGGAATAGGTACCCATTAGGTTTTGAATTTTACTTTGTGCACTTAGCCTGGCTACAAGTTTTTCTAATTGCTCTTCACCCATAATAAAACCTTCTTTCTTAAACTAATTACAATATTATGATAAATCAGAATAATATATTTGAGAAATAGCTATATCGTCTTACACCTATAACCGTATAACTATAAGTTAGCCAAAACATGAGGAGTTTCACTAAAGCAGGATAATTTACCGGATTAAAAGGGAGAAACGCCCACATGTCGAATAAATACAAATAGGTACATAAAATGCCCTGTGGGACAAAATAGTAATATTTACTATAGGCTAGGTAAATTTACGAGGTAGGAGAGACGCGGATGACAAACCAGAGAATCGGCAAGCAGAAGCATATTGCCTTAGTGGCGCATGATAATAGGAAAGAAGATTTAATTAACTGGGCGAAGGTAAACCGGGATATACTGGCTCAGCACCGTCTATGCGGTACCGGTACTACCTCCGGTCTTATTAATCAGCATATCGGACTGCCTGTTAAAGCGTTTAAAAGCGGTCCGCTTGGCGGGGACCAGCAAATAGGAGCTGCTATTGCTGAAGGTGAAATTGACATGATGGTCTTTTTTTGGGATCCTCTCACTTCCCAGCCGCATGATCCTGATGTAAAAGCGCTGCTTAGAATTGCTGTTTTATATGATGTACCTGTAGCTATGAGCCAAGCGGCGGCTGATTTCTTCTTGCAATCCAGGCTTATGGGCGAAGAATACACAAAACATATTATTGATTACAGTAATTTGAAACGTTAGGGATTCTGGTATATTGGCTATGACAAAGGATAGCCGGTAGTTGTTGGAATAAAGCAGGCGGATGATAAAAGAACATCGTCCGCCTTTTCTCTTTGTTATTTCCTGCCACATTGGTTACACTACATTATAAAACAATGGGTGGGGGAATACCTATGCTATGGGAAGACCTGACTGCCGACGAATTTGAATGGGCAGTCAGCGCAAGTGGTCAAACTTGCCTTTTTCCATTTGGAGTTATCGAAAAACACGGCAGTCATCTGCCGCTTTCCACCGATATGCAAATCGGTAGAAAAATTGCTCAGGAAGCGGCTAAACTCGAGCCTGTCGTAGTCTTTCCTTATTACTACTTCGGACAAATCAACGAAGCCCGCCATGTACCGGGAACTATCGCTATAAAACCGGAGCTCGAGTATGCTCTGTTGCAAGAAATCTTTACCGAAATTGCCCGCAATGGTTTTAAAAAAATAATAATCCTATCTTCCCACGGCGGCAATATCGCCTTTGTCGAATACGTTATGCAAGGCAGTCTTTATGAGAAGAAAGATTATGCGTTGTACAATATTAATTTCTTTAGTTGGCTGACCCCGGAGCAACAGGAAGAAATGAAAAATATATTACACCTTACCCAAGTAATGGACCACGCCGGAGTCATCGAGACTTCTTTAATGCTCGCTATCCAGCCCGAACTGGTACATATGGACCAAGTGAATCCCGAAGGGAAAAAGAATCTGGGGCGGTTGAACCACCTGCAAGGAGTGGCATCTTCCATTTCCTGGTACGCCAATTATCCTACCCATCAGGCAGGTGATCCGTCCGACGCCACCAAAACGGCCGGAGAGAAAATCATACGTTATGCCGCCCGAAATATTGCCAAGGCAATAAAGCTTGTTAAGGAAGACCAAGTGGCAGAGCGTTTGCAGAAGGAATTCTTCGCGGCTTGCAGCAAGTAGTAAAGCTTCAACAAAATAAAGCCTCTTGTCAGGAAAAATACAAATTTTCGCCTGACGAGGGGCTTTGTTTGTAACTTTGGGAAGAAAAGAATTTTTAAGGATAAGAATGGGTCAATTTGGCACTTGACGACATAATATAAGTGTATAAGCCGGATATTCACGTGAGCTTGGATGTAAAGAAGCATTACAGTATGCGAGTAGATACGGGAAGGAGTCTAAAAGTGATCAAAAAAACTATATATGTTGCTTGTCACAAAGACTGCTGGACATCAAAACATCCTGAGTATATAAAAATCCAAGTTGGTGCTGCTATTGCGGACAAGAGACTGGCTATGCTGGGAGATGATACCGGGGAATCAATCTCAAAGAAAAATAAGAACTATTCTGAGCTTGCGGCGCTTTATTGGATATGGAAAAATGATAAAACAAGTGATGTTGTAGGACTGTGTCACTATAGGCGATATTTTGCATTTCAGGAGATAGACAGTACAAAAGGGCCAATGTTAACCGAGGAAAATGTAGAAGAAATTATAGAGAAAATAATAGATCCGGTTAATATAGAAGCTTTATTTGATACTTACGAGATTATCCTGCCTGTACCATATATTATGCAGGTAACTGTAGAACAACAATATTGTTACTTTCATATATCTGAAGATTGGAAAATTTTAAAAGAGGTAATTGCAACATTGTTTCCGGACTATACTGGTTCAATGGAACAAGTATTTCAAGGGGAAAAGCTATATAGTTGCAATATGCTTGTTATGAAGAAGAAAGCTTTAGACGAATATGCGGAATGGTTATTTGCAATTTTGGACGAAGTTGAGAAAAAGGTTAAAATTAGCACTGATAGCTATCAGGCAAGGGTATTTGGTTATATGGCGGAAAGATTGCTTAATCTTTATGTATATCATCATGGGCTTCGGATTAAAGAGTATCCTATAGTTTTTCTTGATAAGGCTTGAAACGAATGGTTTAAACTATTTGTTGAGTGGATAATATACTATTTTTGACTAGAGCTTGATGATGCAAATGAAAGAGGGGAGAGAATGGGGGTCAACAGTGTAGAGAATGAGTTGACCAGTATTGTTATATTGACGCGCAATAAATTGGATTATAGCAAGCTTTGTTTAGACAGTATACGGGAATATACTCCGGTAGGGGATTATGAAATTATTGTAGTTGACAACCACTCAACGGATGGTACTGTTGAGTGGCTAAAAAGTCAACCAGACCTTCGGCTGGTTTTGAATAGTGAAAACAGGGGCTTCCCGGCCGGCTGTAACCAAGGGCTAAAATTGGCTAAAGGCAATAGTGTACTGTTATTGAATAATGATACTGTGGTTACGCCCAACTGGCTGTTGAATCTAAGCAAATGTTTGTTTGGCGCAAGTGATATAGGGGCGGTTGGCGCGGTCACTAATTCCTGTTCTAACTTTCAGGCCATTCCGTATGACTATGCCAGTATCCGGGAAATGGTTGAATTTGCCCGAAAGATTACTATTTCTAATGCCGGATGTTGGGAAAACCGGGGAAGGCTTGTTGGTTTCTGTATGCTTATTAAAGCGGAAGTCATATCTAAAATTGGCTTGTTAGATGAAGTGTTTTCACCGGGAAACTATGAGGATGACGACTACAGCCTGCGTATCCGAAAGGCCGGTTACCGTTTGGTTTTATGCCGGGACACCTTCATTCACCATTTTGGCAGTATTTCTTTTGGTGAACAAGCGGAAGGGTATAACGCTCTGCTGGATGCCAATCGAAAAAAGTTTATAGCGAAGTGGGGTGTTGATCCCCACGGTATTGTTGAGTATGAAAAAGTACAAGACGCTGAGCTTAACAGCTGGTTTACCTATCAAAATGAATTAGTCTGCGCCAGGCAGCTTGTAGAAAATGCGAAAAACAGGTTCTTATCTGTACTCGAACGTGCGGAGTTTTCCCTGCTATCCGGCGATCTTGAGAAAGCGGTTCAGCTTTCTATGCAGGCGGCAGTTTGCGCATATAGCTCCCATCCGGGCTTTTATATTTCCCCCTGGTTAGAGGTAGTGCTTCGAAAAGTAGCCCAAAAGCTCGCCAATGTAGTAACTGGTTCCTTGCCGCAATTACCGGTAAAGAGTACCGAAAAGCGAAATGTGCTGCATGTGATAAGTCAAGCGGATCATAGCCTCCATACTCGATTTGTGGAACGGTGGATACGTTGTGACGATACTTCTATTCATTCCTTTGCCGTTACGTTAGACAGCAAATTAACGCCGCAAGGTTTGGTTGAGGCTGCCTCGCAGTCGGGTGGGTGGTATGCAGCCATGGACACGGCTAATTTAAGTTTTTGTCAACGGGCCAAATTGCTGCGGGATATGGCATTAGCCTGGGCGGATGTAGTTGTGCTGCATATTCATCCTCAGGACTCTATTGCGTCGGTGGCTTTTGGTACGGAGGGAGGCCCGCCGGTGGCTTTCGTAAACTATAATGATCAGGGGTTTTCCATCGGTATGAGCAGCGCGGATGTGGCTGTTGACCTTAGGTCAGCCGGTCAAGTGCTTACGAGAACACGCCGGCACATTAGAAAATCGTTCTTGTTACCTATGCCAATGGATGAGTCAGCCGAAAGGATTGGTAGAACGAACGCCCGGCAAATTCTAGACATTGATGCGGGTAAGATTGTTGTGCTTACGGTAGCGGATGCTTATAAATTAATGCCTTGCGGCACGTATAATTTTTTTACGTTAATAAAAGACATCGTTAAACGACATGACAATGTCGAGATTGTAGTCGTTGGTCCGGCGGATAGCGGCCCATGGGCCTGTTTGAAAGAGGAAAGCAGGGGGAAAATTAGGGCGTTTCCCAGCCAAAACGATGTAACGCTTTTTTATAGCGCGGCAGATATCTATCTGGATTCAATGCCCCTGGGGTCATTCCGGCAAGCGCTTGAGGCAGCGGCGAGGGGAATTCCGGTTGTAGGCTTGACAACGCACTCTCTACCCGGGTTTGCCCAGGATATAGCGCCGGGTATAAAAACACATTACCCTAGCAGCGATGAACTTTTGACAACTCTAAGCAGGCTGGTTAGTGATGCGGAGTATCGTGATAAAGAGGGGAAGAACCTAAAAGAGGCAATACTTTCCGATCCCGATGCAGGATGGATACACAATGTAAATAAGCTATATAGGCTGCTGCCGGCCGAGCATAAGCCTTTCGAAGTTGAGGCCGAAAACGAAGAAACGGCGGAAAACGCAGATGTTCTTTGGGCCTTTATGCAAGCAAGAGCGGGGTTAAGCCGGGATAAGAATGGTAATATAGGCTCGATCTGAACTTTGTAATATAGTATGGAGAGGGGAGAGAGTAGAAGCGGTCTCCACACTAGAACTAAAAATAATGTAGAAAGTAGGTGATTCTCATTATCTATTTTCAATACAAGATTGATGAAGGGCTTGAAAATCTGTGCAATCAATTCATGGCAATTTTTAGAACCATAGGAGAAGCATTATTTTTTTCTATGCAAAATCAATCGGTAGGTATTATTTTGGGCGATCTTAAAACCAGAAATTCAATCGACTTTGATATCGAGCCATATTATTCGCCAATAAGCATTGATGCTTATGTTGATGTAAGTAACTTGCGAGTTTTACTGGCTAAGAAGAATATTTCAGTTATACGTTCAAAAGAAGTGAATAATGAAATCCAAAAAGAAACTATTGATTGTCAACGTTTTCCTCTTCGCCAGATGTTACCTAGTGAATGTAGAGATACGGGGGTATTTCTTGCAAAATCTTTTCCTTTTGCAAGGAATGTAGTAAAGTTAGCCAGTTGCATTATTGGTTTAATGTCTTTTTTTCCAAGATGGAAGGCGGTTCACTTAAGGATTGAAGGGGAATTGGTACTAAACGATGCTATAAGAAATATGGGATTAGAAACATATACTATGGATCAACTTCAAAAAACTATGGATTCGATTTCAATTACTCCCAATTTGTCGGCTGTTTATATCGCTTCAGGTATTCAGGAAGAAAAATATAATAATGTAATCAAAATTATAAGCGAGAAATTTCCCGACTTAACAATGACAAGGCATAAAGATGTCTTAATGGATTACCCCGAGCTAAAAAACGAGTTTGAATCATTAAGCTTAGAAGAACAAGCATTGGTGGATTGGTTAGTCTGTATAGGTGCGCCTTTTTTCGCTGGACCGCATGGTTCGTCCTATTCCTACTTAATAGGCTATATGCGTCATTATCGTGAATTTGATACAGAAACTACTCATTTATATCCTGATTATCAACCGTGTTGGGATGCATGGTTTCCTCGGGTTTAACCCGGAGTCTAAGGGTTAACAAAAGAACCACCCTGTATTCTTTGCATAATCTATAAAGAATACAGGGCGGTTCTTTGTTACAGGAATAAATGGTTGAAAACATTAAAAAATATCCTGCGGGTAAGCGGAAAGTATTATAGGATATTGTCCAATAAGTCAGGAAAGATTTTCTCAATCGCTTTTTTACCGCTTAGTAAGCTTTGGTCACTCCATAAATAATCCCATTCGCCAAATCGCCCCACTACCTCAATGCCTATGTTTTGCAGGTAATCGATAATAAGTTTACGTATTTTAATCATTTCTTTATCGAAGATGACATTGGCATATGGAACGATGCGATAATCGGTAATTAGTATGTCTTCTTTGTTTGCTATTTTCATTGTTTCTAATGAACGCATTACATGTTCAATTAAAGTATTTTTGTTCATATTTAAGGGCTTATATTTTGAATAATAGATTTCAAATTGCAAAGAGCTGCATCCTGTAGGTACATTATCGGGTGATTTTAGACTTGGTGAGTAGGCTCGCGCTGCAAGTAAATCTTCGTCATAGATATAAAACCATAGATGGTTAGGAACATCCGGGCGGGCGAAGCCAATCGAAACTAAGGCAATTGAAGTCGCGCATAAGTTTTGGGCTATACGTTGTATTTCTGTGGGAACCCCCTCAATAATCGTAAGGAGTTCCGGTAAAGGAATACTACTAATCAAATTTTCATAATAGACTCGTTCGGTATCTTCGAATTCAATGTATTTTAATTTTGGCTGAATGTATATAGCCTTTTTATTAACTTGAATGGTACATGTCTTAGCTAAAGAAGTTAAAAAGGAACGATACCCGCCGATTTTTGGATATCTCATTTCTTGGGCATAGTACGCATTGGGTGTTTCACTAGTCATTGCACCCAATAATACTTCGTCCAATGTTGGCCGATACATCCGGTTGCCTATCCATTTCGTACTCAAATGAGAAGGGCTGATAGTCCAATATTTACGGGTATATTTACAGGGAAATCTTTTAGCAATTACTTCGCCATATTGTTGAATAAGCCATTCATAATAATCATCCGTATCGGTAGCCGGCGGACGTTGAATAAAACTTTTTATGGCTTCAATTTTTTCTTGTGTTGAAAGAGGAAATAAATTGTTTTGAACCGGATGCTTTAACCAGGTGCCGTTTTCAAAATTATAAGCTGCAGGATAATGCTGGATATAGGGGGTTTGATCAAAAAGGTTTCTAACATAGCTATTATTTGTAAAAGAAAGATGAACCGCATTGTCAAATCTAAATCCACTAATATTAAAACTGTCTAATAAGCCGCCAAAACGTTCTTTGGCTTCATAAATTATACATTCTTTATTTATTTTATTTGCATGGTAACCAACGGAAATACCTGCGATACCTGCCCCCAAGACAACAATTTGAGGCATTTATTTTTATCCTCGCTTCTATAGGCTTAGATGTTTTTGTAATGTGAAGATATATTCTTCAAGGCTCGATTCCCAAGAGGGAAGTAAACTAAAACCGTATCTGACGAGATTATTGTTTGACAAGATTTCGCAGTCTGGCACTGGCGCTTTTCGGGAAAATGAGGATGAGTTTGTTTGCTCGACGGTTGTATTTAAATTCAGGCAGCTAATTATTTTTTTTACATAATCATAACGGGTGCAGTAATTGCTGCTAGTAACATGGAACGTATCATAGCAATCGGTGCCCATTATTTCAACGATTTTACGGGCTAAATACTTTGTATAGGTAGGACAGCCGTATTTATCAATAGCACTGTAAATATGTCGCTGCTTTTGCGCTTCTAAGTAACGATTGTATACAAAGTTTTTCTTATGTTCTTTTGTTCCGCCGAATAACCAGCCGGGACGGATAATGAAATGTTTGGATGAATGTTCTTTTGTTTTTATTTCGCCGCCGTATTTAGATTTGGCGTATTGCGTTTTTAAGGTTGGAGTATCTATTTCACTATAGGGTCGTATAATGTCACCAAATAAGCCGCAAGTGCTTATGTAGATAAACTTTGCTTTAATCTTTTCGGTATAAAAGGCAAGCGTTTCTGTTGCCAATTCATTTGTCTGGCGAGCTAATTCGGGGGCATCTTCACAGAAATCAACGTTAGTAAGTGCGGCTGTATGAATAACATAGTTAGGCTTAAAACTGTCGATTATATTTTGTACTTTCTCTTTATTTGTAATGTCGAGTTTACTTTTATCAGGATTTATTATAATAAAATTGTTAGCTAGAATAGTTGTTATTTCGGTTGCCAGCATACCCTTGCCGCCGGTGATTAAAATTCTTTCCATGCTCAACGATCCTTTCGAGTCCAGTCATAATCAATTGTGTTGTTGCTATGAGGATCGAGTCTTTGCATAATATCTTGGGTATGGGGACAATTGATTAAGTCGGCAACTATTGCCATTTCAGTACCTATTCCTTTAAAGCCATTCCAAACTTTTGGGGGAATTTGAATCAAACAATAATTCTGATCGCCGATATACAGTTCTTGTAACTTACCGTAGGTTTTAGAGGTGATACGGTCATCATACAGTACTAGTTTGATCATGCCCTTTATAACTGCATAATTTAGAAAAGCTTCTTCATGTAAATGCCAGCCTTTAACAACACCGGGGTATATAGTAGAAAAATATATTTCGCCGAATCCCTTAAATTCAGTATCACTGCTTTCCGCCATTTTCATTATATAACCGCGTTCATCCGGGATTTTTTTTAACGGTCTAATTACAACTCCCTCGATCATTTGGTTCTCACCCTTCAAATAATAGTCTTTTAATATTAGGGTTTCATGTATTCTTCAATCTGGTTTAAACAAACGGTGGCTATATCTGCTTTTTCGCTATAGGCGCGTACCCATTCAATAATCTTTTGGAGGCATTCTTCTAAATTCCAGCGCGGATACCAGCCGAGGCGGGCTTTTGCTTTTGAACAGTCCAGTTTTAAATAATGGGCTTCATGCAGATATCTGTGACTGTCTATTTCATATCCGGCAGAAGAAGGCCAAGCCTCACATATTCTTTTTACAATCCATTCTACCGGCTGGGCATCACGGTCATCCGGACCGAAATTCCAGCCTTCCGCATAGCTTGAACCTTCTTCATATAGTTTTTGGGCTAACAGTAGATACCCCTTAAGCGGTTCTAATACATGCTGCCAAGGTCGTATTGCCGAGGGATTACGAATCAAAATTTTTTCATTATTTACTATTGCCTTCAAGCAGTCTGGAATTAAACGATCTCGTGCCCAGTCGCCGCCGCCAATCACGTTCCCGGCTCTGGCGGTGGCGATGGCTACACCGTGTTTATGATATTCCTGAGGATTAAAAAAAGAATTTCGATAAGCTGCCGTAACTAATTCAGAGCAGGCCTTACTGTTGGAATAAGGGTCAAAGCCCCCCAATGGTTCATTTTCCCGGTACCCCCACAGCCATTCTTTATTGTCATAGCACTTGTCGGTGGTAATGTTGATTACCGACTTTACGCTATCACAAGAGCGCACGGCCTCTAATAGATGTACGGTTCCCATAACATTAATGGTGTACGTATCAACAGGATTTTTGTAGGAATCTAGCACTAGCGGTTGGGCGGCCAGATGAATGATAATTTCCGGGTTGCAAGCTTGCAGGGTTTTCGTTAGTTTTTCGCTATGGCGTATATCACCGCTAACGGATGTTATAAGCTTATCTATTTGGCATATTTCAAATAAGCTGGGCTTGGTCGGGGGGGATAGCGCATATCCCGTTACTTTTGCTCCTAACGAGTATAGCCATAAGCACAGCCAACTTCCTTTAAACCCGGTGTGACCGGTTATAAATACCTTTTTGTTTTGCCAAAAATGTTTGTTAATCATGGTGAGCACCTACGCCCATAGTTTCCAGGGAGCGTTGTTTTGCTGCCATAAGCTTTCTAAATACTCCTTATCCCTCATGGTGTCCATCGACTGCCAAAATCCGGTATGCTTGTAAGCAAGCAATTGATTCTCTTGCGCTAAATCTTCCAGCGGTGAGCGCTCAAAAATGGTATTGTCATCTTCAATATAATTAAATACTTCGGGTTGCAAGACAAAGAAGCCGCCATTAATCCAGCCTCCATCGCCACTCGGTTTTTCATTGAATTTTCCAACTATATTTCCTTCGCCTATATCCAGTGCGCCGAAGCGTCCCGATGGCTGAACTGCTGTAACGGTTGCCAGCTTTCCACTGGCTTTATGATATTGAACCAAATCCTTAATATTCACATCGCTAACGCCATCGCCATAGGTGAGCATAAAGGGTTCGTTGTTCACATAGGGCTGTATTTTTTTTATTCGTCCGCCGGTCATAGTAGTTAAGCCGGTGTTGACAAGGGTGACCTTCCATGGTTCGGCTTCGTGGTTATGGACATATTTCTGGTTGGATATGCGAAAGTCAAAAGTAATATCCGATTCATATAAGAAATAATGGGCGAAATATTCTTTAATACAATATCCTTTATAACCGAGGCAGATTATAAAGTCATCGAAGCCATAATGGGAATATATTTTCATGACATGCCAAAGTATCGGACGTTCTCCTATTTCGATCATAGGCTTAGGTTTTAAGTGAGACTCTTCACTAATACGCGTTCCTAAACCGCCGGCAAGTATAACAGCTTTCATTTTTTTCTCCCCACTATTAACAGGTTGTGATAGCTATTGGGTTACATTATCTTTGAAGTACCTATCCCCGGTCCGTAATATTTGAGTTAATCATGCTTTTTCATCTACAGAAGAAACGATTCGTTTGCCCTCTGACATAATATGCAGTTTCTATATTTGAGGTGCGATTTGTCTAGACGTTAAAAAGTACGCTTTTGGTCAGTCTCAGAGTAATTTGCCTAAGTACTTTTAGCGTTGAACAGAATGTAGGATGGGAACACTTAGACATTAAGCTACATAATATAGATGAGGATGAATGGCGAATTTGCAACTGCCTGATGAGAAAAGGGTCTGTATAAATAGCACGAGGAGAGGAAGTATGAAGATTTATGACTGTTTCACCTTTTTCAATGAGTTTGAACTGCTTGAGTTAAGGCTTAATACGTTGAATAATATTGTGGATTATTTTGTGATAGTAGAAGCAAATAAGACGCAAAAGAATAAAGATAAGGAATTTAACTTCGAAAAAAATCAGGAGAGATTTAAAGAATATCTTAATAAAATAATTTATATTAAAGTAGAAGATATGCCAGAGTTTGATCCCGCCTGTGATAATGAATGGAAACTGGAAAATTACCAAAGAAATTGTATTATGAGAGGATTGAATAATAGTCAGCCGGAGGATTTAGTACTTATCTCCGATGTTGATGAGATACCTAATCCCGAGAGTATTTTAATAGCGCAAAAAATTGAGTTTTTGGATACGATTCCTTTGGCTTTTAGCCAGAGCCTTTTTTACTACTATATGAATTGCCGAAGTAAAGGGAGATGGAATGGCAGCATAATAAGCAAACGAACTAATATCTCCACTCCCCAGAAATTAAGAAATTTGAGGAACCTTTTGCCCGCCCTTAACAATGGTGGCTGGCATTTTTCATACTTGGGAGGGATTGAAAAGATATTGTTAAAACTAGATTCTATCGTTGAGGGACCGGTTGATATGTATACTCCGGAACATATAAAGCAATGTATAACGAATGGCCTAGATATCTACGGACGTAAGGGTGCGCAGTTTGAATATGAATTTATCAATATTGATCAGACTTTCCCTTCCTATACCAATACCTTTCTTAAAAAATACCCTCAGTTTTATTTGGATAAAAGCAGCTAAAGTGATGTTTTATAACAAGAAGCATTAGGCGTTATAGAAGGAGCATCATAAGCAAATAAAATAGAAAACGCGGGAAAGCAAAAAGTTAAGCCAGGACAATTTTTGTCAAAGGCTTAACTTTTTTGATTGATAGTATTTAATTTGCGGGTATGTCATTTAATTTTTAGGAAAGTCTTTATGAATGTAACTTATATATTTATGAGTCAGTCTATAAAAATGATGATTTCTCATCCAGGAGTCAACTCTTTTTTCAAAAGTATTTCCTCCATATAGCGGATATCTTTCAGAGATGATATTTTTTTCATTATAGATAGGTGCACGAAATTGATCTGCTTCAATTAAATAACACTGGTCGGAGAAGCCATAGCTAATATAAAAATCTTCGAGTTCATATAAGGATTCTTCTTTTGCCTCTAAGTAACGATGATTCCAGGTTGGATTAGCCACTTTTAAGATTTCGGAACAATTTAATTTCTTTATGGCGGATTCGATCCAGTTAAACGGCTTTGCTAGCATGGAGTCGCCGGTGAAACCAAGCAAATAAGGGGTCGGGCAAAGATAGATAGCTGCTAAATGCTGAATAGAATAGTACAATCCGCCATCAAAGCTGTTCTCTTCAATTTCGAAAAAATTTAAAGCTTCTTTTTGATAATCTTGCACAAAAATATAATTAGTTATAATACCGGATGCCATATATTTTTTGGCATACTCTTCGACTTCATTTCTGCTGGTTATGTTATTAATATAGAGAATTTTATGGGTAAACGGATAATTATTATAGTGAATCATCTGTTCAAGCCGATTTGTTTTTAATAGAAATTCCCAATCCTTCTCATAGCAACTGGTCGAAAAGGTAACTTCCGGTTGCAATTTTACAACCTCCTGACCAATTTCCTGCATCTTCTTAATAGAATATGCAATTGTTGTATCTGGTGTGCAAGAGTGAGAAAGGACGTTCTAATATCAAGCAACATAGTATGGAAAGAGGTGTGTTATAAATACGGATAAATGAAAAGGGGAGGAGCTATGGCTGCAACAATCAGTTTGTGTATGATTACCTTAAATGAAGAGAAAAACCTGCGCCGTTGTCTGGAGAGTGTTCGCGGGGGGGTAGATGAAATTATAATTGTGGATACCGGCTCTACGGATGCCACTTGCCAGATTGCCCGGGAATATGGGGCGGTGGTACAGTTCTATACGTGGAACGATAGTTTTAGCGACGCCCGGAATGTCTCGCTGGAATTAGCGTCCGGTGACTGGATACTTTTTTTGGATGCTGACGAAGAACTTAGTAAAGACAGTGTTCCGGTGCTTAGGAAAATTGTCGAAGATCCTACTGTGGAGGGCTATTTTCTAACCATTATGAATTATGTGGGGGATGAAGGGAGCGGGAACCAGTCGCCGGACGCCGTGTTCCGGCTGTTTCGCAATCGACCGGACTACCGATTTAGCGGAGCGGTGCATGAACATGTTATTGGCAGCATTTTAAAGAAAAATAGTCAGCCACAGTTTCGGTTTGACGAAGGGCTTATCCTCTTTCATTACGGTTACCTAAATAATCAGATGGAAGAGAAGGATAAAGGCCACCGTAATCTTAGGTTGATTGAGCGTGGAGTTGAGGCTGAACCCGACAATGTGATGATGCAGTATTATTACGGAACTGAACTGTATCGTTTTGGAGAGTATGCTAAGGCTGCCGCTCAGTTTGTTAAGGCCGCGGAAGGTAATGCGATACACGTAGACCATCTGCCCAAATTGCTGCGAAATCTTGTACTGGCCTATTACCAAGGACATTGTCCCGACCAGGCGCTGGAAACAATAGAAAAAAGTCTTAAAAAATTTCCGGAATTCGCCGATCTTTACTATCTTCAAGGGTCTATTTATTATGATGGTCAGGACTATGGGCGGGCCTACGCCGCTTTTCAACAAGCGTTAGCGACGCCTAAACAGCCTGTATATTATGCTTCTCTGCCTGGAACCAGGGGGTTTCGCACTTATTATTGTTTAGGACGGCTGGCTCAGAAGTACGGCAATAAGGAAGAGGCTCGCAAGTACTACAGCCTTAGTCTCAAGGATAATCCTAAGTTTACCATCGCGCTGGAAGCGCTCATACCCTTGTTGGAGCCGCGTACAGATGTTGCTCATGCTCGCGCTGTGCTGGACGATTTTCCACAGGACCGTTTGCTAATAGCCGGCCTGTTGATGCGGCAGCAGGCCTCGAAACTGGCGTTGGAATATCTCGACAAAAGCGTATCGGAAGAACACTTGCTTGACGGGTTATTGCTGCAGAAGGCCGTTTGCCTGATTCAAGAGCGGCATTTGCTGGAAGCACTGCAGCTCTTAGAAAGGTTTAGTACAGAAGATCCGCAATACCCAACAGTAAAACTCAATAGGTTATTATGTTATTGGCTGCAGGACGATGATGCAAAGGCCTGCCTGCTGGCGGAGGAACTTATTAATATGGGGTCATCCTCGAATGAGGGGGTGGTCATACGCCTTGTTCGGGATAGGATAAGCAATGCTTCCAGTAGTCAGCTGGTGTTACCATTAGACGCCTCAGGTACAGCTTTGCTTATGGATTTAGTGGTGCGGTTTATGGACCTTGGGGAATGGGAGAAGGTGGAGGCATTGTTGACAGGAGTAAGCGAAGGATGGCGAATTAACCATAGTTTAGAATTAGGGCGCTTATGTTATCACCTGGATAATGACGAAATGGCGGAACGGTATCTTAAGCAGCATTTAGCAACGCAAAAAAGTGCGGAGGCTTATTATTTATTGGGGGAAATTAAGTCAAGAAGCGGAAAACTGCTGGAAGCCGGTGAGTTTTATCAGCAGGTCGTCCGCCTTGAACCCAAGGAACCGCTCTCCTATGTGCGACTTAAAACAATCTATGAAAAGCTGCACCAAACGGCATTGGAGCAACCGTCAGAACCAAGTTTACCAAGTTTCTGTGCCGCCGCTGCCGATTCCTTTGCCGCTAAGGCAAACCAGGTTGTGGCTATGCTGGATGAGTGTAATTTCCTCGCACGAAGTCTTTATGTAGCACTGTAATTCAGAAGATGTTGATGTAACAGTAACAGATTATTATTAACAACATACTATGTAATATAAGGCTCCATTAAATTGACGGTTCTAAATAGGTATTGGGTAGTATTTTTGGATGTTCAAAAACTGAAAAGTATGTAGTACAGGGGCCTTAGTAAATAATAGGAGGAAATAAAAATTGGCTACTTTAAACTATGAACCTGTGACTCTAACTGGTGCTAGTGCTACCGATACTTCCGTTGCCGTTGTATTCAGCGCATCTACCACTATCAGCAAAACCACGTATCTGAGTATGTTTTATGATGCTGCGAGCCAAACGAGTAGTGGCGTTAGCACGTATTTTACCCAATCCTTCACTTCATTGCCACTTGGGAGTACAACGAGTGAGTCTCTGGCTGTTATTTTGGGTACCAGTGTTTCTTATGACAGTACCTTTCTTACTGTAGGTGTAGGATTTGCGGGATAACCGTCCCGGAGGGGTTGGAATGCTAGTTCCAAACTCTCTTACATACTGTGAGTGAAGGCTTTATTCCGGTTTTTTGCCCAGTAAAGAGTAAAGAGCTTAAGAATTCTGCCTAGCCATAAGTATTTTAAAGCTGCTAAAGAGGAGTATTACGATATGGCCGTCATCAACATTCCGGCAAGTAAAAGTTTAACCTTGGCAAGTAAAATCCCAAATGGGAATATAAAAGAGGATAAGATAATTGTTGGGAGAGAGGGTAAATGTAATTATTTAAGCTATCTTTATTTTGACCTCACTTCCATTCCGGGTAGTGTGGTGGAGTTGTTATCTGCCACCTTGGTATTATTTAAAACTGCGGATTTTCTTACAGCGCCAACTCCGGTGTTCTCGATATACCCGTTGTTAAAGCAATTCAGTTCCTATACAACTTATAACAATGAATGTCCGATAGACTTAGAGCCATCTCTGAAATGCGACTTTTTACCCTTTACTCATAATGTCGCCATAGAGATAGATGTAACAAATATAGTAAACAGGTGGAACTGCAACAGATTGGCAAATCGGGGTATTGTGATAAAAGAGAGCTATGCCAAGCCTTACCAAACAGGACATACCTCTTTTGGATCCGCCTATAATAAAGATAATATGCTGATCCCCTTTCTACGAGTAAAAGTTAAAGAAATTTGGTGGTGGTTATTACCCCCGAATTTAACGTATACAACCCGAGTTATACCGCCTGGCAGGGCTGGGGAAAAAGCGTAGCACGTGCCGGAGTAAAAGCAGGAAACTAAATTGTTTTCTGCTAAGTTACTTGCCGGCATTTTTTATTCCTAAATGAGCCGCTGAGATTTCCTTGCGATGTTACATTCTTTCATCGCCTGTATAGTAGCTCCAAAGAGCGTAGCACCTAGGTTAACTGGTTTTCATATATTGTATAAGGTTTGAACATTTTTGTAGCGGGGTATCGAGATATGAAAGTCAGTTTGTGCATGATTGTTAAGGATGAAGGGAAAAATTTACGGCGCTGTCTCCAAAGTGTAAGCACAGTGGTGGATGAGATAATTATTGTCGATACCGGGTCGACGGATAATACGTGTGAAATCGCCCGGGAATTTGGGGCGCTTGTAGAGCACTTCGTTTGGACGGATAGCTTTGGTGATGCGCGTAATCGTTCCTTGGAGCTGGCAACGGGAGATTGGGTACTAGTGCTAGATGCGGATGAAGAATTAATACTAGAGACTGCAGACATAATGCGTCGTTTAACCGAGAATCAACGGGTAAGTGGTTATTTTTTACGAATGGAAAGCTTTGTAGGCGGCAATGGGGTAACGGAAGTGGTGTCGGACCTTGTGTTCCGTCTGTTTAAAAACCGGACTGAACACCGTTTTTATGGTGCCATCCATGAACAGATTGCCGATGTTATATTGCAGCATAACCAGGAGGCTCAGTTTGGTATTGCGGAAGATATGGTGATACGGCACTACGGATTTCTCGAGGAGCAAATTATTGCAAAAGACAAAAAAAAACGCAATTTGCGTTTAGTCCAAGAGCATATTCAAAAGAACCCGGACGATCAATTGCTGCGTTATCATTACGGAGTAGAGCTATACCGAGTGGGAAAGTATGAACAGGCTGCCACTGAGTTTATTAAAGCGGCGGACAGCGTAGATAGAAGAATTAGTTATTTACCCAAGTTGGTACGCTATGTTGTAATTTGTTATTATAATGAGAAAAAGTATGATGTTGCGCTGAACGCTGTCAAACAGGGCTTGGAGTGGTTTCCCACATATGCTGATCTCTACTATTACCAGGGTGCAATTTGCTTTGAACAGAAGAAATATGATTTGGCTTATGCCTCATTTAGTAAGGCGGTAAGCATGCCGGAGCAGCCGACGTATTATGCTTCACTCAGAGGGATCAAAGGATTTCTGGCGTATTACCATTTAGGCCAGATTGCGGAATTGTTTTCTAATCAGGAAGAGGCGCTGGAAAACTATATTTTGTCGTTACGAGACAATGCTGCCTTTACTGCCTCATTGGATTGTATTTGCCGCATACTTGAGCCTCGCACGGATGCTGTCTACGCTAAACAGGTGCTGGAAAAAATCTGTGAGTTTAGTACCCCAGCGGCCAATATTTATGTGGCCGAGCTTTTAATGAAATACTCCGCCTATTCCCTGGCCTATGAGTACTTAGAAATTGCGGCCAATGGTCTGAAAGAAGAAACTGCGACCTTGAAAATGAACAAGGCCGTGTGCTTAATGCAACAACGGCAATTTGTTGAGGCGATGGGTAAGCTGGAGGAAGTTCCGCTCACCGAAGAGCTTTATATAGTTGCCATGTTAAATAAGCTATATTGTTTGTGGCTGCAAGGGTGTTGGCAAGAGGTATGGCAAGTGGAAAGAGAGATAACCGCTCAGCTGTTGTCGGAAGACCAGGTTAGTATGGTGGAGATTCTGGCGCATGATTTATCTAGCCCTAATTTATTAAAAGTACAATTAGGAGAAGAAGGAACTTCGATGCTATTGGACTTCTATAAGCGAACCGTTGTATTGGGGGAGGGGGAACGGGCCGCCACTTTGCTTGCCGGAGTCACGCCGGAAGTTTTAAAGGAATTGAGGTTGCCTGCTGCTGAAATTTGTTTTACTTGTGGCAATATGGAGTTGGCCGAAGGGTATATAAATGGGTATCTTACTGAAAACAGCCAAAATGAGGCGGCTTACTTCCTTTTGGCACAAGTAAAGGAACGACAGGGATTGTATGAGGAGGCGCGGGATAGTTATAGACGGGCAATGCGTCTCGACCCTGATAACCCGAAGTCGTATATTGGCTTAGCAAAACTATATGATACAATGCGGCAAGAGGTTGTCCGACAGGCTACGGAAAAATATCAGGCTGCGTCTGCTTTGCTCGCTGGGCTGGGGGTAACTTCTGAAGTTAATGCGCAGGAACAGGCTAAATAGAAAACCGGCTTTACAAGTTACTCTTGCAAAGCCGGTTTTTTACATCCTATTCCTTACTGTCGTCACAGCCTGCTCCTTTAAGGTGTGGGCTTTTTCTATGAGGACCTCTTTTTCGGCGATGGTTTGGGTGATGTATGCCTGATCGGTTATGAGGGGGAGGTTAATGTCGACGCTGAGAAGTGCCGAGTGCAAAGCGGCTTCAGCAACGTAGGCGGCTACTCCGGCATCGCTGATAGCCATAGCGTTGCCAAGGGGCGCTAGTTCTGCGGTCAGTTCCAGTACTTTTACGCATATCCGGGCCACTTCCAAAGGAGTGTGACAGGCGCGTTTAAGAGCGGTTTCGAGAATTCCGTTGCGGTTGGCTTTTTCTTCGTCCGTATTTTTAGGCAAGCGATAGGCGTCCATGAGTTTGCCAAACACTGTCATGTCGCTTTCAACCAGAGTCTCAAGGGAGCTAATGAGGGGCATAAGCTGGTCGGCAATAGCTTGGGCTTCGTCTTCCACCGCTTTGTATTTTTCTTTGCCGATAGTAAGATTGGCGACCATGGCGGCCATGGAAGCGCCTAGCGCGGCCACAACGGCGGAAATGCTGCCGCCTCCCGGCGTGGGGGCGCTGGAGCAGGCGGCGGCGAGTATTTCGCGCAAGCTTTTATCAAAAAATGCATTCATTGGGGTTCTCCTTTTTGCAATTGTATGGCCTTTAGTACATTACGTTGAATGAGTACGGTTGTCAGGCTGCCGACGCCACCGGGTACGGGGGAAATCGCGCCGGCCACTTTTTCGACGGCTGCGAAATCTACATCACCGGTGAGCCCGCTCTCTGTACGGTTAATGCCGGCGTCGATGACAATGGCACCGGGTTTAACCATGTCGGCGGTAATCATTTTAGCTTGTCCGACGGCGGCCACAATGATATCGGCGCGACGGGTATGGGCGGATAGAGTAAGGGTTTTGGTATGGCAAACCGTGACGGTGGCGTTTTGGTTCAGCAGCATAAACACCAGCGGTTTTCCGACTGTTTCGCCGCGTCCTACCAGGACGACGTCTTTGCCTTTAAGGTCAACTTGGTAGCGCAGCAGCAGTTCAATACAGCTTTGGGGGGTAGCCGGGAACAGTCCGTCATTGCCGCTGATAAGATGGCCGCGGTTGACGGGATGAAGACCGTCAACATCTTTCAGCGGGGAGATGGCCTGGCTGATGCGTTCTTTGCTTAACCCTTTCGGCAGGGGGAATTCTACCAGAATGCCATGGACGGTTTGGTCTTGATTGAGTCGGTCTAAGAGACTGATGACTTCGCTTTCGGCAGTTGTCTCAGGCAGTACAAAGAGTTCATAAGCCATACCGATGTTCGCGCAGGCTTTTTCTTTGGCTCTGGCATATACCACAGAGGCCGGGTCGTCCCCGACCAGGAGGACGGAAAGTTTTGGCGTTATGCCTTTGGTTTTTAATGTAGCAATTTGTGTTTTTATTTCTTCGCGAATTTCGGCAGCTACTTTTTTGCCGTCAATGAGTGTGGCCACAAAATCATCTCCTTCTATAATACCTAGCATAAATTTTCGCTTTTTTGGATAAAGCCATATATTTTTTGGAAATTTGGTATTCCTTTCTACTGGTAAATGCTGTTGATTTATTTTACTATATAATTAAGGGTGTGTGTTAGATGTATATTTATCCGGATATTGTCGAGGGATTTCATTGTGAGCTGTGCGGTACTTGCTGCCGCAATGACTGGCAGGTAACGCTGGATGAGGCAAGTTATGAACGGAACAGGCAGTATTTTAGCCGTGTGAACAATCTCCAGGAAATGGAGCAGGCGTTCGTGGTGATGACTCATAACCAAGCGATAGGGGAATATGCCTATATTCGTAAACAGGAAAGCGGCGCGTGCTGGTTCCTGAGCGGGAATAACTTGTGTCGCCTGCACAAAAAGGCCGGTCATCAACACTTGGACGCGGTATGTCAGACTTTTCCCAGGTATCCCATGAATACACAGAGGGGAATCGAGGTGACGTTGAGTTTTAGTTGCCCGGCGGTTCTGAGAAGAATACAGCGGCTAGAACCGCTTCGGATAGTTCGTTCGGAAAAGCCCCCGGTGGAATTTTTACCGGAAAACTATGTAGCGTCGGTGTTTCCCGGCCAACAGGCAAAGTTCACGCCGCTATACTATTATTTTGAGCTGGAGCATCATTTTATTGATATTGTCCAGTGCCGGGGGCTTTCCATTGCCGGTCGTCTGGAGCTTCTTGAAAAGACAGTAAGGAAACTTGAAGCTGGAAAACCCGGTGAGACCTTTGGACAATGGCTACAACAACAAATATACCAAAATTACGCTTATATGGATAGCCTTACGGAACAAAACCTGTCTTTGGCGGAAGTATTGGTAGAACATTTTTTCGTCAACTTTTTGTTTAAAAAACCCTTATATTTATATGGGCTTATTCCAGCGGTGGCGCTGCTTGTACATATGTGGCAGGAAATAGAAACAATGCAAAGAGGCAAAGGAGAAAAGGATAGGATTTCGGCTACTCAGGCCGCTATTAATAATTTGGAATTAGAATATGGACATGACCGGCAGAGGTTGCTAGTTTGGATGGCGAAGAGATAAATTATGGCTGAATTTGACATAAGGAGAAGGATTTCTCCTCTTATATGGAGAAAAATACGGTGAAAAAGGATAAATAGGCGGGTTTTCCATTATTATGCGACAAAATAATGTAGCTAATAAATCCAATGAAAAAGACGCCGGATGTGTGACGGAAAATCGGCATTCGCGTTCGATTATTGAAGAAATAAATATGGATGTAATCGAAGAGTATTGCCATAAAATTTATTATTGTGATCCTTACACAGCCAGACATGCCGAGCATGTTGCCGATCTTATGGCGGGGCTGGCAACTCAGTTGGCTATGAGCCCGGAGGAAACCGATTTAGCGTATATGGTTGGGGTAATGCACGATGTCGGTAAAATAAAAACGCCCCTTAACATTTTAACGAAACCAGGCAAATTAACTCAGGAAGAATTCCAAATTATGAAACAACATGCAGCGGATGGAGCCGACATGATTGCCGATATTACCGGAGTGGAACCCATTACTTCCGTGATGCGTCATCATCATGAGAGGTATGATGGTAAAGGATACCCGGATGGTTTGGCGGGGGAAAGCATTCCGGTCTTAAGCAGAATGTTAGCGGTATGTGATTCATTTGATGCAATGACTTCTAAGCGGTGTTATCGAACGGAAGTTAGTTTGTATGAATCGTTAAAGGAAATAAAAGAATGCGCAGGCACCCAATTCGATCCGAAAATTTGCGAAGCTTTTATTGATTTTATTGAGGAACGGTTTGGATTTTCGTTTGCAAGAGCCTAATAGAGAACGGGTCCGTTCTCTATTTTTGTACAAAGTCAAATAATAATTTTGGGGAGCGGTTAAATTGAAAATAAGACGAGTGGACGTAACCATTAGTACTGAGAAACTGCAGCAATCTAAGGAGTTTTATTTGAAACACTTCGGCTTTCGCCTGGTTTTTGAGAGTGACTGGTATATTGAGCTGGTTTCCAAGACTATGCCGACGATGGGAATAAGTTTTACTTTGCCCCAACGGGAGGTTGGCGAGTTTTTTAATGGGAAGGGGACAATTCTGTCTTTTGAAGTGGATGATATAGAAGCAGAATATCAGCGCTTAAGCCAAGAAGGGTTGGAGATTTTTCAGGAATTGCAGGATAAACCTTGGGGAGAACGGAGTTTTGTCATTAATGATCCCAACGGGATTCATGTATATATATATAAATCCGTTGCGCCTACCGATGAATATAAAAAAATATATGATTATTATAGCAGTCTGCCGGAGCAAGAATAGGCCCAAATGCAGGGTAAATCGGGACTTTTATCCTATTGGATTGATGAGTGGAAATAATTATAATTAAGAGGATAAAAGTACCAGATAGTAGTCGCTCTGGAGCAATGCGTATTTTTAATCGGTAGAAATACCTTAAGGAGTGAGTGCTATGCCCAGCAAGCTTGTTTCGGTGGCGCGTTTGGCACCCGGAAGCATTTTGAGCGAGTCTGTTATGACCGCGAACGGAAAAGTATTAATCAACAATCATGCTGTCCTTACAACTAAAATGATTACTTCTCTTGAAAATTGGAATATACAATCCGTGGCAATCGTGGACGATGCAGCCGTGGAAGATATGCCTATTGAGGAACCTGCTGATGTGCGGGGGCTGGCGAAGGAGTATGAGCAGTTTGCCGAGAACTACGAGAGCGTGGTTTCTTCGGTAACTAATTCTCTGGATTTTATTCACCGGCAAAAGATTATTCCTATTCACATGTTTAGAGATACTTCGAATGAAATTGTCATTTCCATGGAACAAAGCGGGACCGCTCTTGTGCATCGATTGTTGGTGACTGAAGGCAAGATGGAGGATTTGGTTTCTCGCAATGCGGTGACAGTGGCTTATTTAGCCGGAAACCTGGCCCGCCATATGAACTGGAGTGAGAAAGATATTCGGGGCGTTATCCTTGCAGGGTTATTGCATGATGTGGGTAAAATTATGTTAAATAAATCCGAGCAGCCCAAACCGCATGCGCATATTGTGGAAGTTGCCAAGCTATTGACGCAAGTTAAGGGAATTCCCAATGAAGTGGTGTTAGGCGTAGTGCAGCACCATGAATATGTGGACGGTACCGGAATGCCTACCCGGGTTCCCGGGGATAAAATTCATCCATATGCTAAGCTTATTGGTATCGTGGATATTTTTCAGTCGGCAGCCTTTATGAAGAACTACTCTAATCCTTTCCCGGCGCTGGATATTTTGGGGAGTGAAATGTTCGGACGGTTGGATCTGGGCATGTGCCAGATGTTTATTAATCAGATAAAAGACAGTCTTATGAATACCGAGGTTCTCTTAAGCGACGGACGGGTGGGGGAAGTGGTCTTTTTCCATCCGACAAAGGCAGCAACGCCTATTGTTAAAACCGTGAATATGGAAATCGTGGATTTGTCTGTTGCGAGAGGGATTAGGTTGGAACGGGTATTAGCACCTAAGGCCATAGTAAGCTAAGTACCCAATATTCTAGTTGCAAATAGCCCGGCTGTTGGTTCGGTACATATGTGCCCAACCAACAGCCGGGCTATTTGCAACATAGGACTCTGAGCTTTATATCTAACTAAGGTGTAAAAAATTGATATTTTCGTGTACAATAAATAGTATTAATTGGAGGTGACCGCATTGTACGATACACATATGCATACGCGATTTTCTACGGACTCAACGATGAGTATGGAAGATGCCGTGCGGAGGGCCGGAGAATTAGGTTTGGGTATTATTATCACAGAACACATGGATTTGAATTACCCTGAGCCACAAGCCTTTATTTTTAATGTTGATGAATATTTTGATGCATATCAGCCCTGCCGGAATGACAACGTGTTGCTTGGAATAGAAATTGGTATGCGCGGGGAAACGGAACCGGACAACCGGAGAATTGTCGAAGGTCATTCTTTTGATTATGTGATAGGCTCCATTCATATAGTGGATGGCGTTGATATTTATCAGGAAAGCTTCTATCAGGGGCGGACGAAACAGGACGTGTATAGCAGGTATTTTTCGGCTATGCTGGACTGTGTAACCAAGTATGACTGGATAGACAGTCTGGGGCATATCGATTACATTGCCCGCTATGCCCGGTTCCAGGATGTTGATATTTATTTGGATGAGTTTAGGGAACCTTTGGAGAAAATATTGGGCCTTTTAGCTTCAAGGAATAAAGCGATGGAGATTAATACCCGGCGTTTGGGCGACAAAAAGGCGCTAGAGGCACTTATTCCTATCTACCGGCGGTTTAAAGAGCTAGGCGGACAGTTTGTTACCATAGGCTCTGATGCCCATAACCCCAAGGATATCGGGAAAAACTTCGAGCAAGCGATGTCTCTGGCCCAAATATGCAATTTAAAACCGGTTTTTTTTAGAGAGCGAAGGATGGAGTATTGGAAAGAAGGGGTATAGTGGACAAGTTTGATTTTGATCAAATGATTGACCGCCACCATACCGGGGCGGAAAAGTGGGATGGTCTTATGTCCATTTTTGGTTGTGACGATGTGCTGCCCATGTGGGTGGCGGACATGGATTTTGCCTCACCGCCGGCTGTGGTTGAGGCTCTTGTTTCCCGGGCACGCCATGGTGTATATGGCTATCCTTTGCGGGCGGAGGGATATTACCAGGCGGCCATGAATTGGCAGAAGAGCCGCCATGGATGGACGGTAGAAAAACCGTGGATTAACAGCGTGCCCGGGGTAGTCAGTGCGATAAGTCTGGCCCTGCAGGCCTTTACTCATCCGGGCGACAAGGTGTTGATTCAGCCGCCGGTATATCCCGGTTTTTATAAGGCGATACGAAAAAACGGGCGCGAGTTGGTGGAAAACCCTCTGCGGTTGGAACACGGCCGCTATGGTATTGATTTTACCGATTTAGAAAACAAGCTGGCGACCGGCGTCAAAGTTATGATTTTATGCAGTCCCCACAATCCGGTCGGACGGGTTTGGTCGAAAGAAGAACTGCTTAGGCTGGGGGAATGTTGTCAAAGGCATGGGGTGCTGATGATTGCGGATGAAATACATGGTGATCTTGTGTTTCGCGGCCATGCCCATCAGCCGCTTGCCACATTATCACCGGAGTTTGCCGCCAACACGATTACTTTTGTTTCACCCAGCAAAACGTTTAATGTGGCCGGACTGGCCACAGCCCTGTCTATCATTCCCGATGCGGCGTTACGGGCACGTTATCAAACGGTGCTTGACGCAGTGCACATAGAGGAAGGAAATATTTTTGGGATAACCGCGCTGGAAGCGGCGTACGCAAGTGGCGGAGACTGGTTGGATAGCCTGTTGGTGTATTTAGAGGGAAACGCCGATATGGTGGTTGATACCTTTAAAAAAACGGAGAGTCCTATCAAAGTGCTTAAACCCGAAGCTACCTATTTGGCCTGGCTGGATTGCCGGGGGCTTGGGTTAACGCCGGACAAGGTGCCTGAATTTTTTACCCGACTGGCCAAGGTGGGCTTGAGTGACGGACGGCGCTTCGGGGAGCAGGGAAACGGATTTATGCGGTTGAATTTTGCCTGTCCCCGGCCGGTTCTTAAGTACGGTCTGGAAAGGATTTGTTCCATGCTTGGCTTATAATAAGGTGCTAAATACAGCCCTTCTAGCTGAAAAGTATGATATAATAACAAAAATAAAATTATTATGATAAGTAGAGGAGAGTAATATGCCGAAGCAGGTAAAACGGACTTTTGTTGAAAAGAAAAGCGGTTTTGATGTCGAAGCCCGTAGCTTATATTGGGAGTTGAAGCACAATCTCGGCATAAACAGCTTGGAAGGGGTACGCATTGTCAATCGTTATGATGTTGCCGGGATGGATGATAACGAATACCGGCTTGCACGTAATACTATTTTTTCCGAGCCTAACGTAGATGAAGTTTTTGACGAAGTTTTAGCGGTGGATACTGCGGACTGTGTTTTTGCCGTAGAATACCTGCCTGGACAATATGATCAAAGAGCGGATTCCGCAGCTCAGTGTATTCAAATGCTTACGCATAAGGAACGCCCCGAGGTTCAGACCGCGAAGGTGATTATTCTTCGCGGAACGCTTTCGGAGGAGGAGTTTGGCCGGATAAAAGCTTATGTTATCAATCCAGTAGAGGCAAGAGAGGCGTCGCTGGTTAAGCCCCAAAGCCTGGAAATGGCGGTTCAGCAGCCGGAGAATGTCAAAGTTTTAGAGGGCTTTATCGGCTACTCCCAGGCTGAATTCAAAACTATGCTGACTGAGTTAGGACTAGCCATGAGTGAAGCGGATTTGGTGTTTTGCCAGCAATACTTCCGGGACACTGAAAAACGCAATCCTACTCTTACAGAGATTAAGTTGATTGATACGTATTGGTCGGATCATTGTCGGCATACTACTTTTCTTACCCGGATAAACGACGTAAAAGTTGAAGAGGGACGTTTTACAGTCCCTATTCGTATAGCCTATGAGGAGTATTTGGCAGCCCGTAAGTATGTGTATGGAGACAAAAATAAAGATGTTTGCCTTATGGATATTGCGGTGATCGGTATGAAGGAGCTAAAAAAGCGGGGGCTTTTGGACGATCTGGATGAGTCGGATGAAATTAACGCCTGCAGTATTGTTGTGCCTGCCGACATCAATGGAAAAATAGAAGACTGGCTGATTATGTTTAAAAATGAAACGCATAATCATCCGACGGAAATCGAACCGTTTGGCGGTGCCGCTACTTGTCTCGGCGGTGCTATACGTGACCCTTTGTCCGGCCGGTCTTATGTTTACCAAGCTATGCGCGTAACCGGCAGCGGTGATCCACGGACCAGTATAGAAGATACTTTGCCGGGGAAATTGCCCCAACGCAAAATAACCACGGGAGCGGCTGCCGGATACAGTTCGTACGGAAATCAGATTGGTTTGGCAACCGGGCAAGTGGCGGAGGCCTATGATGAAGGGTTTGTAGCGAAACGTATGGAGGTTGGCGCAGTAATCGGAGCCGCGCCAAGAAGTAATGTGGTAAGAGAGACGCCTGTACCAGGGGATGTTGTTTTGCTGGTAGGCGGGCGGACCGGGCGGGACGGCTGCGGTGGGGCTACCGGCTCATCTAAGGAGCATACCGAAGAATCACTGTTATCGTGTGGTGCGGAAGTTCAAAAAGGCAATCCGCCTACGGAACGGAAAATTCAGCGCCTGTTCCGTAGGCCGGAAGTTAGCCTCCTGATTAAGCGGTGTAATGATTTTGGTGCCGGAGGGGTATCGGTTGCTATAGGCGAATTGACGGAAGGCTTACGTATTGACTTGGAAGCGGTACCGAAAAAATATGAAGGTCTTGATGGTACCGAGTTAGCGATTTCTGAATCGCAAGAGCGTATGGCGGTCGTTGTAACGCAAGCGGACGCTGCCTTGTTTGAACAGTTTGCCGCAGAAGAAAATTTAGAAGTTTCACGAGTTGCAGAGGTTACTTCCGACCGGCGTTTGGTCATGTTGTGGCGGGGGAAATCTATTGTCGATCTCAGTCGGGACTTTTTAGATACTAATGGAGTATGCCAGACAACGTCAGTAGAGGTTCGGGCGCCGTTGGAAAGAGGGAACTATTTTGATTTAAAATCGTACAGTGGTATGGATTTGATAACTGCCTGGCTGGACATGCTGGGAGATTTGAATGTAGCCAGCCAGAAAGGGCTTGGCGAGCGTTTTGACAGCACGATTGGCGCGGCTACGGTGCTAATGCCGTATGGGGGCCGGTACCAGACTACACCTGCCGAAGGCATGGTTGCTAAGCTGCCGGTTCAAACCGGTGATACGGTTACCGGTACGATTATGACGTATGGGTATAACCCCCGCATTGGCAAGTGGAGTCCGTTCCACGGCGCGCTATACGCAGTCGTGGAAGCGGCGGCTAAAGTAGCGGCGATAGGCGGAGACTACAGTCGCATTAGGCTGTCGCTGCAAGAGTATTTCGAAAAGCTGGGTACCGATGCTATTCGTTGGGGAAAACCCTTCAGCGCTTTGCTGGGGGCGTATTACGCTCAAAAAATGCTGGGGATACCGGCCATCGGCGGGAAGGACAGTATGTCCGGCACGTTCTTAGATTTAACTGTTCCGCCTACCCTTGTGGCATTTGCAACGGTACCGGTTGATGTTCGCCAAGTAATTTCCCAGGAATTTAAAAAAGCCGGCAGTCAGGTGGTATTGCTTCCGGTTAAACGGGATGAAACCGAGCTGCCTGATTTCGACGGGCTTATGCAGGGTTATAGTAAACTGCGGCAAGCCATTGCCAAAGGATTGGTACTTTCGTCTTATACGGTGAAGATTGGCGGTGTGGCGGCGGCTATTAGTAAAATGGCGTTTGGTAACAGTATAGGGATGGTGTTTGAACGGAAAATGACGCCGGAGGAATTGTTTAGGCCGGACTACGGGGCCATCGTGCTGGAGATGACGCCGGAGGCCGACCTTAAGGCTGTGTTTGGCGAAGGAAATTATGAACGGCTAGGGTGTACGCAAGCTGCAGGTCGTATCGTGGTTAATGGAATGGAACTTGCTTTAGAAGAAGTGCAGAAGGCTTGGGAAGCACCGCTGGAAAGCATTTTTCCTACGCAGGTTAAGAATACGGCGGAAAAAGAACCTCCTTTCGTAAGTTATACGAAGCGGAACGGATATCGTCCAACTGTGAAAATAGCCAAGCCGCGAGTGTTTATTCCGGTTTTCCCCGGAACTAACTGCGAAGAAGACTCGGCCCGTGCTTTTACCAAGGCTGGTGGTTTGGTTGATATGCTGGTTATTCGTAATCTATCCGCTGCGGCGGTGGAAGAATCCATAGCGGCTATGGTACGTGGCATACAGGAGGCCCAAATCGTTATGCTGCCGGGTGGTTTTAGTGCCGGAGATGAACCGGAAGGTTCGGCTAAATTTATTGCCACTATGTTCCGCAATCCACGAATTAAAGAAGCGGTAACTTGTCTGCTGGAGCAAAGAGACGGACTTATGCTGGGGATTTGCAACGGATTCCAGGCATTAATTAAGTTGGGGCTAGTGCCATACGGCAAGATTATTGATGAACTGACTCCTGCTTGTCCTACTTTGACCTTTAATAATATTGGCCGCCATGTATCGACTATGGTTCAGACTAAGACGGTCTCAGTGTTGTCGCCATGGCTGGCTAATACCCAGGTGGGAGACATTCATACCATTGCTGTTTCCCATGGCGAGGGACGGTTTGTAGCCAGTGAAGAAGAGGTTGCCAGGCTGATAGCAAATGGGCAAATTGCCATCCAATATGTTGACTTTAACGGTAAGCCTGCCAGCGACATCCGGTTTAATCCAAATGGCTCGGTAGCGGCGGTTGAAGCGATTACCAGTCCGGACGGACGGATATTGGGCAAGATGGGTCATTCCGAACGCCTTGGGGCGAATGTGGCAATCAATGTACCGGGTGAAAAGGATCAAAAAATCTTTGCGGCCGGAATAAATTATTTTAGTTAAGAAGAATACCCCTGCCAATCGGCGGGGGTGTTCTTGTATAAAGGGAAAACCAAGTACACATACTTGAGGTAAAAACCTGCTAGGGGCTGGGACTATGGCTTGTATTTTCCTGTGGTGTGCTGTATGAAACTTCTACTGCATCCTTTACCGGTAAGGATTTGCCATTGGAGCATGGTGATTTCGGTGACTGTCCTTCTTGTGACGGGGCTGTACCTAAATAATCCCATCTACGGATTTATGGGGACGCCGGGAATGATAAGAAAAATTCATAGTATTACCGGGGTTGTGCTTATATTTGTTTTTTTCAGTCAAGTGTATTATTACTGCTATACTGGAAAATTTACAGAGATTGTATTGCTTCCACGGGATATAGTTTTTTGTCGGAGCTTCCTTAGGTATTACTTATTTTTAACTAAACAGCATCCCAATTTTGGGCGTTATAACATAGGCCAAAAACTGATTTTTAGCGCTTGGGGGGCTGCGGTGGTTGTAGCCGGTTGTACCGGGGTGGTTCTGTTCTTACCTGAGACCTTGGAGCAGTTAGAGTGGCTATTTGGCGGACTTATGCGCATTCGAATGCTACATTACTTTGTGGCGGTGTTTTTTCTCGCCTCCATTCCGTTACACTTGTATCTGGTGTTTACTGAGGAGCCGGCAAAACTTCAGGCTATGTTTACTGGGTTTGTCCAGAAAAATCCGTCGCCAAAGGATGGGGAGTAAGCGTCTGGGGTGGGTATAAAAAGGGCTAGAAGGGTCATACTAACCTTGAGGTGGGAGTGTGCGTAAAAAACAGCAGGTCAATTTCGCAATCATTACGGTAATCGCTATGCTAATTATCGCGGGAACGTTTATTCAACTACGCACGCCTGCCCCTAAACTCATGCCTGAAGGGGGCGTTCCCGCTCCGGAAGCCAAGCAGGAACAGACGCAGCTTTTAGAAGGTATGCCTCAATTTGATATGGCGAAATACCCCAAGGAACCGGTTATTGAAGTATGGCTGTCCGATAAAAATGAACGGAAAAGTATGCCGCTCGAAACATATTTGGAAGGTGTAATCGCCAAAGAAATGGATCCAAGTTGGCCATTTGAAGCGCTCCGGGCGCAGGCAATCGCGTCGAGAACATTGACTTTATCAGCAATGGAGGCCGGAACGATTCGTAAGCTGCATGCTGCGGATGTTAGTACCGACAAAGATGAGTTGCAGGCGTATGCACCGGAAAAAGTCAATAATACGGTTCGCTTTGCCGTGCAAAGTACCAGGGGGGAAATTCTTCTTTACGGCGGCAGTTTAGTACATGCCATTTATTGTGCCAGTAATGGACAAATTTCGGCAACAAAAGAAGAAAGTTTTCCACGAGAAATAAGTGAGCCTCTTCCTTACTTTCAACCAGTAACGGATGAAAGTTTTCAGTATACGCCGCCCAATATACGGGAATGGACAGTGAAGGTGCCCGGGGCAGAGGTGGCTGCTGCGGTCGGCTATCAAGGTAATCCGGCGAATATTACGATTCTGGAAAAAGGGCCGTCAGGCCGAATTCTTTATATCGGTGTGGATAATAATAAGGTGTATGGTTCGGAGTTTCGAAAGACGATAGGTTTTGACCGGTTAAAGTCTACCCTTATTAATGAAATGACCTATGATGGTACTACCTTTCTTTTTAAAGGGCGGGGCTGGGGAAATGGTGTGGGTCTTTGTCAATGGGGAGCCTATACTTCTGCGGTGCAGGGGATGATTGCGGAAGATATTTTAAAGCATTATTACGTCGGAACCCAGATAACCAAATTGTGGAATTAAAACGGGGTTTATATTTGAAATTTTTTCGAAGAGTTTGCATAAACTAGCTATGGAGAGGCAGTGATTTCACGCTTCATCCGTAAAAGGCGCCGCTCGTCCCTAGCGTGGATGGGCGGCGCCGAACTTATGCTAATTTGATAAGAAATATGTTGTCTTATTGTTTTGCTATTGGCAATGCTGGGGTAGTTAGGCTATAATATATGCATGTTGGCAAAGGAGCATGTATGCGCAAAGTCGTTGTTTCGGTAATAGGCACCCAGGATGATGCCAGCGGGGAGCAAAACAAAATTGAACTGGTCACTAAAGGCACCCGGTATGATAAAACCGGGGTAAGCTATGTCACCTACCGGGAGGAAGAAGCTTCGGGTATGGGCGGATCGACGACATTGCTAAAAGTCTTCAGTGATCATTTTGTTGTTGTCAGGCGGGGCGCTATTGAACAGCAAATGGAATTTTTCCCTAACCGCAAATGTGAAAGCCGGGTTACTACTCCTTATGGAGTTATAACGGTATGTGTTGATACCAAAAAAATAGAGACTGCGTTCGGCGGCAAAACTATGTCGTTGTACGCGGTGTATGATTTGGAAATTAATAATAAGAGGCAAAGTTCTAATACCATCGCGGTTAGTGTACGGGAGGATGAATGAGATGAATGTAAAGGAATTAATCGCTGTTGCGATTCACGCTGCTGCCAAGCAAGCGATGGAAGACGGTGTTTTTGCCGCGTGTGAACTACCGGAGGTTATGCTGGAAGTACCGCCGCAAAAGGAATTTGGGGATTTTGCAACCAACTTTGCAATGCAGCTGGCTCGCCAGGCCAAAACCAATCCTCGGAAATTGGCCGAAGCGATAACTGCCCGTCTTAATCAGTGGGCAAAGTTGGGTAAAAGCCACCCGGCGGCGTTGGGCTGGTTAAAAGAGGCTCAATTAGCAGGACCGGGTTTTATCAATTTTTATTTGCAATCAGATTGGCTGTATGATCTCTTGCAGGTGGTTTTAACGCAAGGCGAAAATTATGGACGGACGACAGTGGGCGGCGGTGAAAAAATTCAGGTGGAATATGTCAGCGCCAATCCGACAGGTCCGTTGCATGTAGGCCATGGCCGGGGGGCGGCGGTAGGCAGTGCACTTGTCAATTTGCTGCGAGCCGCAGGGTATGATGTCCAGGCTGAATACTATATTAATGATGCTGGGAATCAGATGGACAACTTGGCGGCTTCTGTTAACGCCCGCTACTTAGAACTCATGGGGGTAGAGACCCAGTTCCCGGAGGATGGCTATCATGGCAAAGATATTATTGATACGGCTAAGCGGATTATTGAGCATGGCGGTGCAAAATATTTAGATATTCCGGCTGAAGAACGGCTGGTTGTATTTAAAGAAGTGGCGCTGGCGGAAAAGCTAGCCTTGTTAAAGGAAGACCTTGAAGCCTTTGGGGTTAACTATGATGTATGGTTTAGCGAACGGACTCTTCATGCTAACGGGGCGATTGAGGACACTTGCCGTGACCTGAAGGAACGCGGATATATGTATGAACAGGATGGAGCGTTGTGGTTGAAATCTTCGGCGTACGGCGATGATAAAGACCGGGTGGTTATACGGGATAATGGTGTGCCTACCTACCTGGCAGCGGATATCGCCTACCACCGGGATAAGTTTAACCGGGGTTTTAAGCGGCTGATTAATATTTGGGGGTCGGATCATCACGGCTACATTAATCGGGTTAAAGCCGCGGTGGCCGCTATGGGGTTTGAGGCCAATAACCTGGAAGTGCTTATTCTGCAAATGGTTAGCCTGTATCAAAATGGTGAGCTTGTTAAAATGTCCAAACGAACCGGTCAAAGTATTACCTTGGCCGAATTAATCGAAGAAGTAGGACGGGATGCTGCCCGGTTTTTCTTCATCATGCGGTCGCTTGACAGCCAGTTGGATTTTGATCTAGACTTAGCCAAGTCTCGTTCTAATGAAAATCCAGTGTATTATATTCAATACGCGCATGCTCGTATCACCAGTATTTTCCGCCAGGCCAAGGAAGCAGGCATCGACCTGCCGCAAATGAAAGATATTTCCTTATCCGTACTGGATTCGGCCTGTGAAATTGATCTTATCAAGAAATTGGGGGAATATCCGGAAGAAGTTGCTTCCGCCGCTAGGGAACGGGCTCCACATCACATCGCCCGGTATGCTCATGAATTGGCAAGTTTATTCCACTCTTTTTATAATCAGTGCCGCATTATAGGAGTAGAGCCTGAACTCCAGGCGGCAAGACTGGCTTTGGTTACGGCAGTGCGGCATACGCTGCGCTCGGCCCTTGGAATTCTTGGTATTACTGCACCTGAAAGGATGTGACAGGGAAAAAGCTAGGATAACGCCAATATGACTTAGGCAACTCTCATTAAAGGAAGAGAAAAGAGAATTTTTGTCGCATAAAAAAGGATTTTATCTTGTTGTGGTGAATATTAGCTATAATTTTGGACATTAATTCGGAGGGAATCAAAATGGCTGACAAAGCGCAGCAAGTGTCTGATGTGGATATAGCTTATCAGGTTTTGGCTAGTCAAGGGTCGACGTTGTATTTCCGTGAGCTGATTACTCGTGTACTGGAAAACAAAGGAAAATCAGTCCGTTATATTGCGTATGCCATGTCGGAAGTTCATACTCAGATTAATATGGACAGCCGGTTTGTACATATGGGTAAAGGTATGTGGGGATTGGCCGAATGGCTGCCGCAGCGCGGGGGGCGTCATATAGAGGAAGCCGCGGCGGCGATTGACGAGGATATACATGTGAGGCGGGAAAGGCTTTTTGCAGGTATTCAGGAGCCACAGGCTACTGTCGGTAAGAAAAGCGAAGAATCTTATTGAAAACGCAGTTGATGAGAGGCCGGGCTTGGGAGTACTAAGCCTGGCTAAGTAATTAGGAGGAAGTTAAGATGGCTAAATTTGTATTTGTAACCGGAGGGGTTGTATCTTCGCTTGGCAAGGGTATTACCGCTGCGTCTTTGGGGCGTCTGTTAAAGAGCCGGGGACTCAGGGTTACAATCCAAAAATTTGATCCGTATATTAATGTTGACCCGGGTACGATGAGTCCTTATCAGCATGGGGAAGTGTTTGTCACCGATGATGGAGGAGAGACCGACCTTGACCTGGGTCACTATGAACGTTTTGTGGATATTAATTTAAGTAAGAGTTCCAATGTTACAGCCGGCAAAATTTATTGGTCGGTGATTACAAAAGAACGTAAAGGGGATTACTTGGGCAGCACGGTTCAGGTTATACCTCATATTACCAATGAAATTAAGGATCGGTTATACAGAATTGCCAAAGAAGATAACGCGGATGTTGTAATCGCTGAAATTGGCGGTACGGTTGGCGATATTGAAAGCTTGCCGTTTTTAGAGGCTATTCGTCAGGTGCGAAAAGAGGTTGGTCGTGAAGACACCATATATATACATGTCACGCTGGTTCCGTATATTTCGGCAGCCGGTGAGCTGAAGACCAAGCCAACCCAGCACAGTGTTAAAGAATTGAGAAGCATTGGGATTCATCCGGATGTAATTGTTTGCCGTACCGAGCGGGAAATTTCGCCAGACATGAGAGAGAAGCTGGCTTTATTTTGTGATATCGATATCAACGCCGTAATTCAGAATAAAAATGCGGCTAGCATATACCAGGTACCGCTTATGCTGGAAGAAGAAGGGCTGGACCGTATTGTGCTTGAAAAGCTCAATATTAAAAACGGCAAGCCGGATATGGCGGAATGGCGGGCCATGGTAGATAAGATACAAAATCCTTCCGGCAGTGTTCATATTGCGATTGTGGGAAAATATGTGGCGCTTCAGGATGCATACATGAGTGTATCGGAAGCTTTACGGCATGCTGGCATAGCTAATGATGTCGCTATTCAGATCAAGTGGGTCAACGCGGAGGAAATTGAAATTCCGGGGCTGAACTTAGACGCTTATTTCGGTGATGTCGACGGTATTTTGGTACCGGGCGGATTCGGTGACCGTGGGATTGAAGGCAAGATTAAGGCTATACAATATGCTCGGGAAAATAAGATTCCGTTCTTTGGTTTGTGCCTGGGCATGCAATGTGCCGTTATTGAATATGCACGAAACAAGTGCGGGTTAACGAAGGCGCACAGTACCGAGTTTGATCTGGCTACGCCGTATCCTGTTATCGATTTGATGTCAGATCAAGTCGAAGTGGAAGAAAAAGGCGGTACGATGCGTCTGGGGGTATACCCTTGTAAGGTTATGGACGGTACACTTACTCAAAAAGCGTATCAGGATGAAATTATTTTTGAACGTCACCGTCATCGTTTTGAATTTAACAACGCCTTCCGTCAAACCTTAACCGACTGTGGCTTGGTGATCGGCGGGACTCTACCCAATGGGCGGTTAGTAGAAATTGTAGAGGTTAAAGATCATCCATGGTTTGTTGGTACCCAGTTCCATCCAGAGCTTAAGTCCCGGCCAACAAATCCTCATCCGTTATTTAGGGAGTTTATAAAAGCGGCCCACGGTTACCAGCAGAAAAAATAAAAAGCGTTGTTTTATTCCATTAGGCTGCTTAAATGAAAACCGGAAGGACATTTAAGCAGCCTTTGGATTATTTAACAGTTTCTTTTTTCGTTATTTAGCGAATAGTAGTAAGAAAGAAACTAGGGATAAGGGAGGGAATGTATATGAGGTCTAAGCGGACGGTTATTGTCATATTTTTGGTTGTTATTGTGCTATGCGTACTTGCTGCTTTCTGGAAGAATTCGAACGATGTAAATAGTGCTGCAGGCAATAGAATTGCTGTTATTTATGTGGATGGAGTCATTGCCGGCGGCCATAGCCAAAGTCTTTTCGGAAACAAAGAGGGAACGGATGAGGTCATACATCAACTGCACCAAGCCAGAGATGATAAGGCGGTAAAGGCGGTAGTTCTTCGCATTAATAGTCCGGGCGGCAGTGCTCCCGCTTCCCAGGAAGTAGGAGCGGAAATTATCAAGCTTCGGCAAAGCGGTAAAGTGGTTATTGCTTCCATGGGGGATGTCGCTGCGTCCGGTGGGTACTGGATTGCGGCCGTTACCGATAAGATATACGCCAGCCCGGCAACAATGACGGGCAGCATCGGGGTTTATATTCCCTATGCGAATTGGCAGGAATTATACCAGAAGATTGGAATCCGGCAGGAAAAAATAAAAAGCGGACCGCATAAAGATATTTTGTCGCCTGATAGGCCTATGACTCCGGAGGAAAGAGCCATTTTACAGGCGATGGTGGATGACCTTTACAACCAGTTTGTAGCTGTTGTGGCTGAAGGGCGGCACATGGATGTGGAAAAGGTTAAAGAACTGGCGGATGGACGAATTTTTACCGGCAGTCAGGCTAAAACGGCCGGTCTGGTTGATGAGCTGGGGACTATGTATGATGCTATTGACGGAGCGGCTGAGTTAGCTGGGATTAAGGGCAAACCTGTTATTAAGGAATACGGCAAAGCCAATCCGTGGTCATTGATTTTTAGTGCTTCCGACCAAACCAAAATGGAAGAATTGATGCTAAAACAATTCGCAAATCAGCTACCCATTACGGCCCCCTTAGCGGTGCCGCCGGAATGGTAGGTGAGGGCTGTGGGAAATTTATTGGATAGTATTTATGACGTATTGTTTTGTCCGTCGCCCGCCCTGCGCCGTATTGGGGAGGAATCTCGATGGGGGATGGCGGTACTAGTTTATTTAGTGTGTCTTATTCTTCCGGCGATTGCCATGGGCTTTTTTATAAAAACCCTGGGTTTTCATAAGTTTGGAGGCATGCTGGTTGCAGCGGAAGTTGTTGGCCGTTTTATGCTTTTGGTTTTGGGTGTAGCGGTACTGCATCTGGTTGCGGAGCTCTTCGGCGGAAAGGGAACAGCCAAGGGGCTGTTAGCCGCAATGTGTTTTGCTCATTTGCCGCAACTTTTGGCTGTTCCCTTCTTTGTAATTAGTATGCTTTGGGCATCTTCTTTCTGGAAAGCGCTGGTGCCTCTTGTTTCAGTGGCAGTATCTTGTTGGACGCTGGTACTTAATATAGTGGCCATAAAGGAAGTCTATCAGATAAGCGGCGGCAGAGCCGTTCTTATTTTCGTTATTCCAATCATTGCTGTTCTGGCAATGACAGTAGGGCTATTGATTCTATCTGTAGCGGAATTTATACCGGAGAATGCAGGGTGGTAAAGAGAAGTCTTATAGCAGTTATCGTAGTTGTGTGTGTAATTGTATCCGGTTGCCGGCCTGAAAAGGTTCCGGGGAGCATGCTTGTGCCGATAGCGAATTCCGGGGCGGTTTGGAATCTGGAAGAAGGTATCAGGCAGACAGGGGAAGGTAATGTAGTAAGAGTGGTTTCCGGCAAAGCACTGCCTGTAAGCAGTGCTCTCGAATTGGCAGCCGGTGGTCAGGGGCAGATAAAATATGTACAGGAGACTGAGGTGGGCGCTGAAGTCATAGCGCACAGCCAGGTGCAGTTTTTATCCACTCAGGGTACCGGCAGGGTAGAGCTTAGCGCGTTAGATGAGGCGGGGCGTATACTCGGATCGGTGGGCTGGGTGGTTACCGGGCCTGGGGGGGTGAATACCCAGACGGAGAAGTGGACGGATATACACTACCCCAACAATTATACCGGTAAGTGGTTGGAGTTTGGGGGACTCGCTTCTGAGCTATTGGAACGCCAATTTCCGGGGATAGGGGAGGCGGCAAAAAAATACCGTCTCAGTGTAGAAGTAGGGCAGGGTCAGCATGTGCTGGTAGCGGAAAACAACTTTGAAGTCAACCCTATTCTAGGACTGACAGTAACCACTGAGACCAAAGAGGTTAGGGCAGCGGTGGGCGATACCCTAGCCATTACCGTGACGGCGGAGAACAAGGGAAGGCAGCCGATAACAGGAGCTACCTTGCAGCTCATGGAGCCTTATGCGTATGGTATTGTCGCGAGGGCTAATACCGCTAGGACAATGGATTTGGCACCGGGGGAAAAAAAGCAGTTCTTGTGGCAAGTCATTGCTGAGCGGCCTGACAGTGTAAATCTTGGAAACCCTTGGAGGGTACAGTTTTCCGTCAATGGGACGCCTCTTCCGGCGGTGGTGGACGTACATGTAGTTGATAACCGGCCGGGAGAAATTTTCTACTGCATGACGGAAGACCTGGAACCCATAGATGGGGCCGGTTATCCGACGAGTTGGGGGAATGGGGATGGCTGGCTGGAACCGGCGGAACTGAGAGTGCAAATGGTGGAGAAAGTGGAAAAGGCCGATGCCATTGCGAATCAGTATGGTGCGAAGTGGACTCATTATATTGCATGGCCTGTAGTAAAGGCTGCAGCGTGGGCTGATAAAAATTCCTCTAAAGGCCAGTGGCAAAGTACCATTAAAGCCATTGAAAACTCGGTACGCCGGGAAGCGAGCTATGGCCATGAGTACGGTGTGCATATGCATTCTGATTATGATCCTGATTTGCCAGATAACATTCTGTCCTATAACAGCGAACTGGACGGTTTTTGGGCCAATCATTTACGTCATGGCTGGGCGCATACATTGGAGAACGAAGGCAAAAGCTTTGATGAATATGCTTCCAGGACGGGAACGTTGTATAATTATTTACGAATTTTGCAGGAATTAACCGATGGTTCTCCCTTAGGCCAGTTGTTAACAACGCGAGCCGGATCCTTTGACTTCGGCGATACTCCGGCTTCCCAACTTAAAAGCACAATGGCCTACGGAAAAGTCGGTCTTTTGGGAGGAAGCGATGCTGACGGCAATCTCGGTGGTATAACTTCCAGTGAGTATGGGCAGGAGATTTATTTAGCCGACCCGGCGAATATTAACGCCGCCGCCACGGATATACGCAATGTCGGTATAGTAGAGGTTCGTCCCACTCCCCGCCAGTTTTTGGAGTATGATAACCAGGATGCCGGAACTATGAATCAAAAAGTTGATCAAGGTATGATGGCCTTTGCGCTAAACGGAAAGATACTTCCTGGGGTTCATGCCATTGTTGGGTTTACGCATATGATGTTTATCATGGGAGAGGGTGGATGGTCAAGCACGGAAGGGGGGCAATTTCGGGCAATTGATGAGCATTTACGTTATGTAAGGGATACATATGTTGCGGATGGACGGCTCAAATTCGCTACCGCCAGTGAGCTTGTACGGGCTTACCTTGATTATTATTCTCCTCAGCCCGTTGCCGTTTATGGGCCGAAAGCATCCGACAACTGGGGGACTGCGGAATATCCTATTACTATTTTAGGGCGGGATATTCCTATTGATTCTGCACATCCGCATTCCTTGCAGGTGAAATATCCGCTCTATCTCCGGGATAGCGCGTACCGCATTAGCATTTTGAAAAATGGTCAGCCTATCTATACAACGTCCGGTTTACCGACACCTTTCAACGATATTTCTTTTGTTGTCGATGATTCGAAAGCAAAATATACCATGCATATTCATCATAATAAGTATATTTTTAGGGCGTTAGTGTGGCTTCGTTCTTGGAAGGAAGCTATTATGAGACATTAATAGCTTCCAAAATGATACAAAAAAAGGAAAAAATATTCCTCAGTATAGGAGGAGAATTGTCATGCTGTGCGAATAGGAAAATGTAAAAGATTTGTTTGCAGGAGGTTCCTATACATGGGAAAAGTCCAAGAGGTAGTCTTAGTCATTGATGATCAGCCTGGAATCAGGCGTTTGTTAACAGAGGTGCTTAGCGAAGAAGGGTATTGTGTATTTGAAGCGGCAAACGGATATGACGGAATACAAAAGGCTAAAGATAATAATCCTGCATTAATTCTTATGGACATGAAAATGCCTGGACTTGACGGTATCGAGACTTTGCGGGAACTCAGACGACTAGACCTGGGGAATAAGGTAATTATGATGACGGCATATGGGGAACTGGATTTAGTGAATGAAGCAAAGGAATTAGGCGCGGTTGATTACATTACGAAACCGTTTGATATTGTATCTCTTTGTGAAATTATTCAACATCATATTACCGAAACAGTGTCAAATTTGAAGATAAGCTAAAATAAAGACACCCGGTTTAGCCGGGTGTCTTTATTTTAGGAGATAGAAAAGCATAATTGTTTCCTACAGCATAAGTGTAAGCAACGGTTATTTTTTTCGCTGGAACTCGGCGCTAGCCGAGTTTTATAATGCCAAATTTAAATGGATAGTTATCGCTGCTAAAGTTATCTTTTGGCAGGATTATTTATCTGTCCGGCGAAATAAACAAACGTAGAGGGGGATTGAGATGCTTATCAACACTGTGGCTTCGTTGGCACTGTATTGTTCGTGTTGTGGAAAGGTGAAAATGCATGATATTTGCCGGTTCCGCTTAAAGGACGCAGTTGGCCAGGAACTTTTATGCGATTGTGGTCAGCATTTGGCTACAATTACCGGTATCAGCCATAGCCAGTGTCTCCTAGACGTGTTTTGTGTAACCTGTGAGGCGAACCATGTTGTTTGTGTTGATATAAAAGATATTTGGCAAGGCAAGGTGGAGAAAATTTATTGTTCTTTATCTAACCTTGAACTTGGCTTTAGCGGTAACCGTCAGGCGATCGAAGATACTATCGCCGCCCAGGAAAGGGAATTTGACAATATTACTCGCGAAACGGCCAGTGATGATTATGTAGAAAAGCCGCAAGTTATGATTGAAGTGTTGAATAAAATTAACGATATAGCTGAAAAAGGCGGGGTATACTGCCGGTGCGGCGGTAGTATTGAGATTGATGTCAAATCAGATCATATTGAATTAATCTGTTTGCAATGTGATGGTCGTCGGATAATCCCGGCAAAGACAGAAGCCGATGTTTTGGCCGTAAAGTCATTAGCGAATTTGGAAGTGGGTCCAGGACATTTATTCCGTCATCATCGCTAGAAAAAGTAGAGAGGATGGGAGTTAATGAGATTTTTTCTGGATAGCGCCAATATTGACGATGTAAAGGCTGCTATAGAATTGGGGGTTATTGACGGAGTGACAACCAACCCGTCTTTAATTGCCAAGGAAAAGAAGGATATTAAAGCAGTAATTACTACTATAGCCGGACTTGTGGAAGGGCCGGTCAGTGCGGAAGTGATAAGTACTGAGTACGCTGCGATGCTTGTGGAGGCCAGAGAGTTAGCCGGCATTGCTCCTAATATTGTTATAAAGGTGCCAATGAATGCCGAAGGTTTAAAAACGGTAAAAAGTTTAAGCCGCGAAGGCATTAAAACCAATGTTACCCTTGTCTTTTCCGCGAATCAGGCGCTGTTGGCGGCAAGAGCCGGTGCTACATATGTAAGTCCGTTTGTCGGACGTCTTGACGATATCAGTTTTGACGGAATTCAGCTTATAAAAGAAATTGCTGATATTTTTGCCATACACGGTATTGAAACGGAAATTATTGCTGCCAGCATCCGTCATCCGATGCATGTGACGCAAGCGGCGCTGGCTGGCTCGAATATTGCAACCGTACCGCTGAAAGTTTTGCAGGCATCTCTGGTACACCCGCTTACCGATGCGGGAATCAAGCGCTTTTTGGAAGATTGGAAGAACGCCAATAAATAGGTATAGTTCTATACTTTGAGGTTGCAAAGCAACTCAAAGGTTTTCTTTTTATTACTATTGTTTAGGGAGTGGAAGAAATGGATCGAGAGTTAGCACTAGAATTTGTCAGGGTAACGGAAGCCGCTGCCATTGCCAGTGGGCGTTGGATGGGACGAGGCGATAAGATTGCGGCAGATCAGGCGGCCGTTGACGCTATGCGCAGTACGTTTGATACGGTAAACATCAGTGGAACTGTAGTGATTGGCGAAGGCGAAATGGATGAGGCTCCTATGCTGTATATTGGAGAGAAAGTAGGCGCTGGCGGTCTGGAAGTGGATATTGCTGTTGACCCTCTCGAAGGAACTAATCTTGTGGCGAAAGGACTTCCTGGATCGATTGCTGTACTTGCTATAGCTCCGAAACTTTTGCATGCTCCTGATATGTATATGGAGAAAATTTGCGTAGGGCCTAAAGCAGCCGGTAAAATAGATATCAACGCGCCAGTAAAACAAAACCTTAAAGCTGTGGCGAGTGGGCTTGATCGTAAAATAGAAGATCTTGTAGTTGTCATTTTAGACCGTCCGCGCCATGAAAAAATGATTCAAGAGGTACGCGAAGCGGGAGCGAGAATTCGTTTGATTACTGACGGTGATGTTTCACCGGCGATAAGCGCGGCAGTAGAGGGAACCGGAATTCACATGTTAATTGGCACAGGCGGCGCGCCGGAAGGCGTTATCACGGCTGCGGCCTTAAAATGCCTTGGCGGCGATATGCAGGCCAAGCTATTTCCAGAAAATGACGCTGAAGTTGAAAGGGCTAGGCAAATGGGTGTTCATGACATCAATAAAGTACTGACGATTGATGATCTTGTTCAAGGTGATGATGTTATGTTTGCCGCTACCGCCATAACAGAAAGTGATTTACTGCGAGGTGTTAAATATTTTGGCGGTGGAGCCAGGACCCATTCGATTGTCATGAGATATAAAACTGGTACCGTTCGTTTTGTGGATGCCATTCATGCTTTTGACCGCAAAAAATTATATACAAAACAGTGCTAGTACAGGAATGAAAATGGGCAGTCTTCTCGTTAGCGAGGAGGCTGCTTTTATATTGTAGACCCGAGTATACCGATAGTAGGGGAAGGCTATACTAGAAATAGTTAAAGTAAGGGTTTGAGGTGATCATGACCTATATTTTGGCTGGTTTGATGGCTTCGTTGAGTTTTTTGTTAAACCGTTTCGCGCTGCGCTATTTTGGGGTAAATGCCATAATCACCTATGGACCGGTTCTGGAAGAAAGTTTAAAAAGTTTGCCGGCCTATTTTCTTGGAGCAAATATCTTTCTTATTCACGCGATATTCGGTTGTTGTGAAGGGCTGTACGACTTTTTTTCAGGCCGTAACCGTGTGCTGGCAGCGATTGCAAGTATCTGTGGTCACTCTGCTTTCGGGGCGGTTACGGTTACCGTATTGCTGGCATCTGATAACCTGGAGGCAGGTATTGCTGCAGCCATTCTTGTTCATGTAGCATGGAATATTGTGGCCGTGATTATTTCGAAAAGAAAGGGTAATATATGAAAATCAACTATAGCTGTGACTGCTGCGGTGAGGATATCGACACATTAGAAGTGGATGAGCTTGATGAAGATAAATTAGGGTTTAGTTGTCTTACCGTTAAAGAACGGGAAAGTATTTTAAAATATGACTCGTTGTCTAACTCGTTACAGGTGCTGTCTCTTTGTGATCAATGCATTGAGGAATTGGGATTAGCCGAGGAAATTGCGCCTTTAGAACGAGGGTTTATTCACTGAGAAGGACGGATTTTTCTTAAATTAATGATAAACCCTTAGAACGACGTAGAATTACTAAGAAAATTGTGTTACAATGTGAACGTCGAAAAAAATAATAGATTAAGTAGGAGGCCTGGCTTAGCCTGGCATAGATAAAGGGCTTTATTAAATAAAGCCCTATTTGGCATGGGGTGCTTATGAAAGATTTACTTAATACGGTACTACGAGATGGATATTTTGCCAAAGCGGCTTCGGTGTTAAGCGCTCAAAAAGGGCAAAGCTTACTTTATGGAATCACTGGGACGCAAAAGACGGTCTTGTTAGCCGCTGCCCAAACAGAAGTTTCTCGCCCGATGATTGTTATAGCAGCGGGAAGGGAAGCGTCCGAGCAGCTAAAAGCGGATTTAGCGACTTTGTTGCCTAAAACCACTATTATGGAGTTACCGGCTCAGGACATCATTACTTTTTCCGCCGCCGCAAAAAGTGTGGAGCTTGCTGCCCGGCGTATGGACGTACTCAGCCGTGTGGTGAGCGGGGAGAACATAATAATTATAGCCGGTGTGGAAGCGATTGCCCAAAGGGTAATACCCAAACAGGACTTTATTAATAACCGGCTTACTTTAGTAAATGGGCACCAAGTTATTCGAGATCAGTTGCTGAACGGTTTGGTGAGATTTGGCTATGAGCGGGTGGACCAAGTGGAAAGCCGCGGTCAGTTTAGTGTCCGGGGCGGAATTATCGATATTTACGCGGTTAACCGGGAGTTGCCGGTGCGTCTGGAATTGTTTGGCGATGAAATAGATTCGCTTAGGGAGTTTGAGCCAGATACCCAGCGGTCAAGGGAAAATATAAGCTATGCGGATATTATGCCGCTCGCTGAGCCGGAAACGGCGAGCGGGAGGCAGTCGGTACTGTCCTATTTGCCTGAGAATGCTGCCGTGATTTTTGATGAACCGGCCCGAATCAGAGAGCAATTGGGGAAACTGGTGAAAGAAAATCCGGAACTTAAACGCCATGTAATTGATTGGTCGGAATTAGTTAAAGTGGCAAGCCCGTATAAAATGGTGTATATGTCCCTCTTGCTGCAAAAAATTCCGGGGACAGAGCCAACGGAAGTGATTAGTCTTGTTGCTAAAGGCGTCGCTCCTTATCATCGGCAAATGGAAATGTTCTTAGAAGATGTAAAGAATTGGCAAAGCCGGGATTATCAAGTTGTAATTTTTATGTCTAACAGCGAGAAGGCCGCTGCACTGAAGGATAACCTGCGGCAGGAAGGAATAGTAGCTGCGATTTCTGGAGTGGCCGGTAGTGAAGTGCACTGCGTAACGATCACGGTGGGGCTTCTTACTGCCGGTTTCGAATTACCCCAGTCCCGCCTGGTGCTGTTAACCGAACGGGATATTTTCGGAAGACAGAAAAAAGCGCGTGTATCAAAGGGGGATCGGGAGCGGCAAATTACCTATTTTCGTGATATTAATATCGGGGATTATGTGGTCCACCTTACACATGGCATAGGAAAATATGTAGGGGTAGAGACACTGGAAGTTGCCGGGGTACATAAGGACTATTTGCTTATCCGTTATGCAGGTGAGGATAAGCTTTATGTGCCTACCGATCAGGTGCAGCTTCTGCAAAAATATATCGGAGCCGAGGGAGACGTGCCCCGCCTTCATCGCATGGGAGGCAGCGACTGGTTAAAAGTTAAAACCAAGGCAAAAGCAGCGGCCACAGATTTGGCCAAAGAGCTTATTGAGCTTTATGCGCAGCGCCAAGTACTGGAAGGTTTTGCTTTTCCGCCTGATACACCGTGGCAGCGCGAATTTGAGGATGCTTTTTCTTTTGAAGAAACTCCGGATCAATTGACGGCAATAAAGGAAATCAAGGCGGATATGGAACGAAGTTTGCCGATGGACCGGCTGCTTTGCGGCGACGTAGGGTTTGGCAAAACGGAAGTGGCACTCCGCGCGGCATTTAAAGCCATTATGGGCGGCAAACAAGTAGCAGTGCTCGTCCCGACCACAGTGTTGGCGCAGCAACATTACCAAACGTTTACTACTCGAATGGAACATTTTTTGCCGACTGTTGAAGTAATCAGTCGGTTTCGCAGCCCGAAAGAGCAAAAGGAAACAGCGCTCAGAGTGGCGAGCGGACAGACCGACATTCTTATCGGGACCCACCGCATTTTGAACAGTGATATCGTGTTTAAGGACCTCGGTCTATTAATTGTAGATGAGGAACAGCGGTTTGGTGTGGCACAAAAAGAGAAGCTAAAGACCTGGCGGGCTAATGTAGATGTGCTTACTCTATCGGCTACGCCGATACCTCGTACGTTGCACATGTCTCTGGTTGGACTAAGGGATATGAGTATCATTGAAACACCGCCGGAAGACAGATTGCCGGTACAAACTTACGTTGTAGAGCATCGGGAAGAAATTATTGTCGATGCGATCCGGCGGGAGATAAAACGGGGCGGTCAGGTATACTTTGTATATAACCGGGTGCAAAGCATTGATCGTATGGCCCAGCGGTTGGGTGAGCTTATACCGGAACTTAGATGGAAAGTAGCTCACGGGCAGATGCCGGAAGAATTGTTAGAGCGGGCGATGGTGGAATTCTATGAAGGTCATTATGATGTGCTAGTATGCACAAGCATTATTGAAAATGGACTGGATGTGCCAAACGCCAATACTATCGTAGTTTACGATGCCGACCGGTTTGGCTTATCGCAGTTGTATCAAATGCGGGGACGGGTAGGCCGTTCCAATCGCTTGGCCTATGCCTACTTTACGTATCGTCCGGAAAAAGTGCTGTCGGAAGTAGCCGAAAAACGGTTACAGGCCATCAAGGAATTTGCCGAACTGGGTGCCGGATTTAAAATAGCGATGAGGGATTTGGAAATTAGAGGAACGGGTAATTTGCTTGGATCGCAACAGCACGGGCATATTGTTAATGTTGGGTTTGAAATGTATTGCCGTCTGCTCGATGAGGCCGTGGAGGAACTCAAAGAAGGAAAGGTCGTAACCGCACCGCCGGAACCGATTTTGGAATTAAATATTGATGCGTATCTGGATGGTGACTATATTGGCGATGCCATGCATAAAATTGAAATATACCAACGGATTGCTGCTATTCGTGTGGAGGAACATGTTCAGGAAATACTTGACGAACTTATTGATCGTTTTGGCGAGCCAACCCAACCGGTATTAAACCTTTTGACGGTAGCTCGGTATAAAAATTTGATGCGTAAAATTGGCGGAAAGTCTTTAATTCAACATAAAGATCATATCGAAATTTCGGTTGGGGAGCAGCCCAACATTCATGTAGAGAATCTTTTGAAACTGAAAGAAAAGCATCCGTCGCGAATCAGTATTATTCCTGGGCCGCCCCAACTTATCCGGCTGCGGACAGCCAGCCTCGGAGCGAGCTTGTTTAAGTGGATAACCAATCTTCTAAATGCGTTAGCGGGTCAAAATTCTGTGTTGTAATTCCAGATTGCGGCAGTTGGCAAAATGAATAAAAGCTCATGTACGGATATATACTATCACTGAAGAAATGTCAGAAACTGTAGAAAAGGGGGGATACTGGTGAAAGCGACTGGTATAGTTAGACGGATTGATGATTTAGGCAGAGTAGTCATACCGAAAGAAATTCGACGTACTTTGCGGATTCGCGAAGGGGACCCGTTAGAGATATATGTTGACCGCGAAGGCGAGGTGATTTTAAAGAAATACTCTCCAGTCGGAGAACTAGGAGACTTCGCAAAAGAGTATGCTGATTCTCTGTATGAGGCTATAGGCCATGTTATATTGATTGCTGACCGGGATAATGTGGTAGCAGTTGCTGGTGCTTCGAAAAAGGAATTTTTAAGTAAACCGTTAGGCCCTGCAGTAGAAAAGGTGATGGAAGAGCGGAAATCGGTCTTAATTAATAATCCGGGTGAATATAAACATTGCAAGGGGTGTGCCGCAGAATGTGAAGAAGACGAGGTTTGCAAGTTCACGGCAGAAGTTATTTCACCCATAATTGTAGAAGGAGATGCAATTGGTGCGGTAATCATCTGCTCAAAAGAACCGGGAGTACAAATGGGCGATATGGAACTAAAGCTAGCTGATACTGCTGCAGGATTTCTGGCAAAACAAATGTCCCAATAGCGTTTTAAAAAGTAGCGGAGTTTTGGCCGCTACTTTTCTGTTTATGTACGATATGTTGGATGTCAGTATACGTGTAACATTGCTGGAAAGTGTTTTAAGTATTAGTATATTTTGTTATAATATAATGTGCACTTTCATTAGAGGGGTTTGCAATTTAACTGCTTGAGCAGGATAAGTCAATTGCGAGAGGAATGACTACATATTGAGTAGAGATACATTTTTAAAAGGCGCATTAATATTGACGGTGGCAGGCATTGTCGTTAAACTGATCGGATCGGTGAACCGCATACTGTTGTCGAGGCTTTTAGGTGGAGAAGGAATTGGCTTATACCAGATGGCGTATCCGATTTATTTGTTGGCGCTTAGTGTTTCGTCCGCTGGAATTCCGGTCGCTATTTCAATTATTGTCGCTGAAAAAATTGCTTTAGGAGATTATCGTGGGGCCAGTAGGGTGTTCCGCATATCTCTTGTGGTATTAGCTGCTACCGGTCTTTTATTTACTTTTCTATTGTATTTTGGGGCGGGATGGCTGGTAGAGAATCATATTGTACGTGATCCGCGCGCTTACTATGCTATTGCGGTGCTGGCACCGGCCATTTTCTTTGTTACCATACTCTCCAGTTATCGTGGGTACTTTCAGGGCTTGCAGATGATGACGCCCACGGCGGTGTCGCAGATTGTGGAACAGTTTTTCCGGGTTGTTACAATGATCTTGTTTGCGTATCTGTTATTGCCGCGAGGAATCGAATTTGGGGCTGCAGGAGCTAGTTTTGGAGCAGCACCGGGAGCGGCAGCCGGACTTTTGGTGCTTATCTATTTTTACTGGCGTGGAAAATCCGGTTTTCAGCACCAGATGAATCATCAGCCGCTCATAAATCAGGAATCCGGAGTTAGTATTATAACGCGTATTGTTCGTTTGGCTTTACCGGTGTCATTGGCGAATATCATGTTGCCGGTAGTATCAAGTATTGATTTAATTATTGTTCCGCAAAGGCTGGAAGCCGCCGGTTTTAGTGTAGAACATGCTACGGAACTTTTTGGCTATTTAACGGGAATGGCTGTACCTTTAGTGAATTTGCCAACCATTTTAACGGCATCCCTTGCGGCCAGTCTTGTTCCTGCCGTATCGGAAGCCTTTACGCTGAACAATTCGCAAAAGGTTGTGCAACGGACCAAAACCGCTATGCGCATATCGAACCTGATAACTATTCCGGCTTTTGTTGGAATGTGGCTGTTAGCGGAACCGATTTCACTCCTGTTGTACAGTACCCCGAATGCAGGCACGTCCATTGCTGTTATGTCGATAGGGGTGTTTCTGCTGGGCATCCACCAAGTTTCAACCGGTGTGCTTCAGGGGCTTGGTCATACCGCGATACCAGTTGTTAACATGGCGATTTCAGCCGTGGTCAAGATAATAATGAGTTGGATATTAACCGCGATGCCGGAGTTTGGGATAAAAGGCGCCGCTTGGGCGACGAACGCGGACTTTGGCGTAGCAGCGATATTGAACATGTATTTTGTGTATCGTTATGTTGGCTTTGCTATGGATATCAAGGATACTTTGCGGGCTTTCTTCGCCGCAGCCGTTATGGGGGGAGCTGTGCTTCTTACGTATGACGCGGCTATGGTGAAATTACTGCACAACAGTCTGGCTACCTTAGTTTCTATCGTCGTAGGAGGGGCAATATATGGTGCTGTATTGCTGTTAGTAGGTGGAGTCAGTGCCCGGGATATAGAACGTATTCCAAGGGTTGGGGCAAAGCTTGCTAGTATTCTTCGTGCAGTGGGCATACTTAGGAGGTAATTATGGCAGAAATTATAATTGTGGGCCTAGGGCCAGGCCCCTTTCATTTAATCACACTGGAGACCTATGAACTTTTAAAGAGCACTCCCAAATTACTGCTCCGTACAGAAAAACATCCGGCCGTCAGCGGGCTGAAAGATAGAAACATATCCTTTTCAACTTATGATGCGATGTACAAGCGGTATGCTTCTTTTAAGGAAGTATATCAGGCTATTGCAGTTGACTGCATTAAAGAGGCAGAGCGGTGCGGGAAGGTAGTATATGCCGTTCCGGGCAGTCCGGCTGTAGCGGAACAAACTGTAGCTCTTATCCGGGAAAAGGGTGAGGCTGCCGGTGTTACCATTACGGTCATACCGGGAATGAGTTTTTTGGATCTCTTGTATGTCCGGCTTGGGGTTGATCCTATAAGAGGGGTGACGGTAGTTGATGCCGCTGATATAGAAACACTGCCGGAAGATTTGGATACCGCTCTGGTAGTTACCCAGGTATATAACCGGCAGGTTGCTTCTGATGCCAAACTAAGTTTAATGGAGTATTATCCGGATGACTTTGAAGTGGTGGTTGTACGCAATTTAGGTCTGCCTGATGAGACGATACTAAATCTTCCGTTGTACGAGCTAGATCGGGCAGAGACCATAGATCATCTGACAAGCGTGTATATTCCCGCCAAGAAGCTTAAGCAACGTACTTTTTCTTTTCAACCGCTGGTTGATGTTATGGCTAAACTTCGTTCTCCCGGTGGCTGTATTTGGGATATTGAACAAACCCATCTCACCCTCCGGCACAACTTTATCGAGGAAGTGTATGAAGTTATTGAAGCCATTGAACTGGAAGATTCAAAAACACTTTGTGAAGAACTGGGCGATGTGCTCCTGCAAATTGTTTTTCATGCCCGGATGGCGGAAGAAGACGGAAAGTTTAGCATGCAGGACGTTATAGACGGAGTAACGGAAAAACTGGTGCGCCGCCATCCTCATGTGTTTGGCGATATTAGTGTACGGGATGCGGCACAAGTCGTTTTGAACTGGGAGGATATAAAGAAACAGGAAAAAGGGGCGGAACGCCCCGGGGTGCTTGACGGCGTTCCTCAAGGGTTGCCAAGCCTTATGCGATCCAATAAACTTCAAACAAAAGCGGCTAAAGTTGGCTTTGACTGGAATAGTATCGACCCAATATGGGACAAAATACAAGAAGAACTGCAAGAACTAAAGGAGGTGGCGGGAGAAGACAGTGCTGCTGCCGAAATGGAACTGGGCGATGTGTTGTTTAGTGTGGTTAATTTGGCCAGGTTTTTGGGCCTCGAACCGGAAACCGCCCTGACAGCCACTAATAATAAGTTTATTCGGCGGTTTAATTATATCCAGGATCAAGTAAAATTGCAGAAGAAAAAATGGGAAGATTTTACTCTTGATGAGCTGGATGTTTTATGGAATGAGGCAAAACTTTTGGAAAAAGCTTAAAAATAGGGTTAATCAGTTATTTTTGACAATCTTTTGCGGCGTAAAGGAGGAATAAATCGAACAGTAGCGAATAATGCTAAAAGTAACCAATTATAGTAGGGAGGAAAGATTGTGAATAAAACTGAATTGGTGGCTAGTGTTGCTGATAAGGCCGGCCTAACCAAAAAAGACGCAGAAAAGGCTATTAACGCTTTGTTTACCAGTGTTGAAGAAGCTCTTGCTCAAAACGACAAAGTTCAAATTATTGGGTTTGGTACTTTTGAAGTGAAAGAGCGCCAGGAACGTAAGGGTCGTAACCCGCAAACAGGAGAAGAAATCACTATTGAGGCGTCAAAAACTCCGGTATTTAAAGCCGGTAAAGGTCTCAAGGATAGCGTTAACAAGTAATTATATAAAAATAAAAATAAAAACCGGGTTATCTCCCGGTTTTTATTTACATTAAAAGCATTTATTTTTTATCCGGCGGAGGAGTAATATGGCTGGGCATATATTGATTGTTGATGATGAGGCCTCAATTCGGGAATTAGTTAAGTTTAACTTAGTAAAGGCTGGCTATGAAGTGAGTGAAGCGGCTGACGGATTAGCGGTACTTAGCATGGCAAAGGCACGGCCCGAATTAATTATTCTCGATCTTATGCTGCCAGGCATGGATGGTTTGGAAGTCTGCCGGGCGCTAAAAGGGGATCGAACTACCGCGGGCATTCCGATTATTATGCTAACGGCACGGGATGAAGAATTTGATAAAGTAGTTGGTCTTGAACTGGGCGCGGATGACTATCTTACTAAGCCGTTTAGCCCACGTGAACTGGTGGCCAGGGTTAAGGCGGTACTCAGGCGTAGCCGGCAAACCGCTCTTCCCGAAGGGGAACTGATTATAGGACGGTTACGATTAAATTTTAGCCGCTATGATGTTTTTCTGGGGGAAGAAAAGCTTGAGCTAACACCTAAGGAATATGAACTGTTAAAACTATTAGTAACCAATACGGGCAAGGTATTTACCAGAGAACAACTCCTGGAAAAAGTATGGGGTTATGAATATTTTGGTGATACGCGTACTGTTGATGTCCATATTCGACATTTACGGGCAAAACTCGAGCCGGAGGCGGCGGTAGCCGATTCCATTGAAACAGTAAGAGGGGTTGGATATCGTTTTCGCGACAGCTAAGATATTTGTATAAATTCCACCGAATAATATTTCCTAAAGGGGAATGGTGTTCAGGCGGGATTTTTTTTATGCTCAAAAATAATTTACAATGTGGTAACTTTGGGTTATCAGCGGTATTTTTGATTAATGTAGTATTCATAGTAGTTGAAGGCCTATTGTAATGCTGCATTTTTGTATGAGGACACTTTTTTAGGTTTTAAAAAATTCACTGAAACACCTGAAACAATCTTTTAAAACATGAAATGCTTTATAAAGCTCGGACTAAAAATTGATTTGCTATTAAAACCGCAATAAACTCCTGACGAGGGGGTTTATTGCTAGAACAAAGCTGTGAGCTGATACCCAAATTATTTGAGCTAGATGCCTTATTATTAGTAATTTCGCAATTTATTTACCTATGTGGATTTTTATAAAAGAACATATCTCATTCATTGCCTGTCGGCATTCCGGAATGAAAGAAGGCATAAGTGCAAAGCAATGCATCATTCCTTTTCCAACATGTAACGTAATATCGACGCCCGCGGCTTTCGCTTTTTCGGCAAACCGGGTCGAGTCATCGAGGAGAGTCTCATCGTCGCCCACCTGGATAAGTATGGGCGGAAGCCCGTGAAGATCACCATAAAGCGGAGATATCCACGGAAAGCAGGGGTCATTATCTCCTACATAATATTTACTGCAAACGGTTGACATCCCCTTTGGGGCCAGGCAGACATCAGCGTTTGTTCGGTTGGATTCCCCGGTTTGTTTTAGATCGGTCCAGGGAGAAAGAGCTACCGCGGCTGCTGGGAGGGGGATGCCTTGATCCCGGAGAGCAAGTAGAGTGGCTAAACATAAGCCACCGCCAGCGGATTCGCCAACAATCATAATATTGGAAGGTGAAACACCTTTAGCCAGCAACCAGCGATAGGCGGTCACCGAATCATCCAGTGCCGCCGGAAACGGGTGTTCAGGCGCCAAACGGTGTTCAAACAGCAGTATACTTACACCGCTGCCTTTGGCAATCCTGGAGACGATTTTCCGGTGATCCCGGCACGATCCGCTGACATACGCGCCGCCAATACAATAATGTATCACTTTGTCTTTTGCCGCTCCGGCGGGAATAATCCACTCCGCCGGGAGGCCATCAACGGTGACAGGCGATACTTCGACTCCTTCCGGCAGCTTTTTGCCGAACAAGCTAGTGGCTTTTTCGCATTCCAAGCGAAACTGGGGTATCGATGTATTGAAATTCCATGCCGGCCTTTCTTTCCTGTGCCGCAAAAAATAAGTAAACAAACGACTACGCAAACTTGGCATTTTTTATTCTCCTATCTTTTCTATTTGTTTTTTTCGTAAACCCCTGGAAAAACACTTTAATTTGTTGAAGGGACTTCCTCGATAAACATGCCCATAAGAATATTAGCGTCCGGAGCTTTAAATTTCGCACCTTGTATTGCATTATAGATTGCGAGGCCGTTCAACGATGTCCAGAAAACCACGGACATATCCTTCGCATCGTATTTTTTGAATGTACCGTCTTTCTGACCGGCGGTTACAATCCGGGTAAATACTTCGTGCAACAAAGCTCTCTTCTTGACAATTTCTTTAGCCTCATCCGGGATGGCTTCAAATATGGCCGCCTGATTAATAAGCAGATAATAATAAGCAGTATCCTTATTTTCATCAAATCCTTGAAGGCTCTTTTCTATTGCCAGCTTAACTTTTTCAAGGGGGCTTAATGGAAGGCGCTCTAAAGCCAGTACTGCTGCGATCATCTTGTCATATGCATCGCGAAGAAGTTCAACAAAAATCTCCTCTTTAGACTTGTAATAATGATATAATAGGCCTTGCGAAATATTGGAAGCCGTAGATATATCCGTAATTTTCGTTGCTGCAAGCCCCTTGCTAGCAAATAGCTTTAATGCGTTAGAGCGTATTTGTTCTCTGCGCACATCCTTGATTTCCTCATTTAGTTCCTTATTCCTTGGCGACATATATACCCCTTTATTGATTGAAATTTTATTCAACTAAATTATAATTATACTTATAAAATATGTCAAGATTATAGCTGTCAATTGTGTGTCCATTGCTCGACGAACGAATGAAAAGAATTGGTGGATGTGTGTCCCGTTAGCTAATTGTGTAAATAAAATGTGACCCAAGGCTATACTGCCCCTTAGATTGTAGGACACTTTTAGGATAATATGCATTAAACAATGCTAACTTTGAATGTTTATAAATAGGCAGTGGAGCAGGGAATTTAAGCATACGAGCATGTTTAAAGCGTAAAAATTAACAGAATCCTAACATTGGCTTAACAACGGCTCTCATGAACCTATGGTATAGTGCAATAAGAACCCGGGGGAGGGCTGAGGGTATGGAATGTAAAATTCAGGCAAGAAAATTAAAACTTTTTTATGGCGATTCTCTTGCCCTAAAAAAAATTTCAATTGATATTCATAATAATTCTATATTGGCGCTTATAGGACCGTCTGGCTGCGGTAAATCGACGTTTCTTAGGACGCTTAACCGGATGAATGATTTGATACCCAATGTTAAAATTGAAGGCGAAATATTTCTCGACGGTGTCGATATATATAAACCCGACACCGATGTTGTCATGCTGCGAAAACGGGTAGGAATGGTTTTTCAAAGACCCAATCCGTTTCCTATGTCGATTTTTGAAAACGTAGCCTATGGACCGCGAGTTCACGGTATAAGCAAGAAAGCTGAATTGGTGGAAATTGTGGAAAAAAGTCTCACCGGGGCAGCGTTATGGGATGAAGTGAAAGACCGGATCAATGATTCTGCCTTGGGCCTTTCCGGTGGACAGCAGCAACGGCTTTGTATTGCCCGGCTTTTAGCGGTGGAACCTGAAGTATTATTAATGGATGAACCATGTTCCGCGCTTGATCCTATATCGACAATGAAGATTGAAGAACTGGTTACGGAGATTAAATCTCAATATACCATTATTATGGTGACCCATAATATGCAGCAAGCGGCGAGAGTGTCAGATTATACCGGATTTTTCTTAAACGGTGAGCTGGTAGAGTATGATAAAACGGATGCCATGTTTACCAGACCTAATGACAAACGGACGGAAGATTATATAACAGGACGATTCGGATAAGGGAAAGGAGGATCGCCAGTGGTTACGAGGCAAAGTTATGACCAGGAGCTGGAGAATTTACGCCGGGATCTTATTGGCATGGGTGAAATGGTTAACAGCGCTATTCAGAATGCCGTTGACGCGCTAAAAAAGCAGGATAAACAATTAGCCCAAGCGGTTATGCAGGGCGACGATGTGATTGATAAAATGGAAGTGGATATCGAAGATAAATGTATGCTGCTAATAGCCCGGCAGCAGCCGTTGGCCCGTGATCTAAGAATTATCGGCACTGGTCTTAAGATTACGACCGACTTAGAAAGAATGGGCGATCATGCCTATGATATTGCCAAATGCACATTTAAAATGGAGGGCCAGCCGCTCCTTAAGCCATTGGTAGATATACCGCGCATGGCGGCTATGGGGCAGGATATGCTAAAACAGGCACTGGCCGCCTATGTTTCGCTGGATACTACGCTGGCGGAGAAAATATGTCAGGCGGATGACGAAGTCGATAACCTGTACCACCAGGTCTTCCGGGAACTTTTGACTTTTATGATGGAAGATCCGCATACCATTACGCAAGCCACACAGCTAATTTTTGTGGCCCGTTATCTTGAACGGATTGCCGATCATGCGACTAATATTGCTGAGTGGACTATCTACTTAGTTACCGGTGAGCGGCGGAGAAAAAGCCAATAAAAAAGGAGAGTGCGCACAGCGTCTTGACTGTGCGCACTCTCCTTTTTTATATTTTCGTGCCCGGGGTCAAGGGAAGGCGGACGATAAAGGTAGTACTTACACCGACTTCGCTTTTGGCTTCGATGGAGCCGTTGAACATTTCGACAATATATTTAACAATCGCCAGGCCTAGTCCTGTACCGCCGGTACTTCTAGTGCGGGAGCGTTCCACGCGGTAAAAACGGTCAAAAATGCGGGGAAGGTCGGAAGCCGGAATGCCCATGCCTGAGTTAGTAATGGTAAAAACAGCATCTTTGTCTTTCTGGCTCCAGGAAAGTCGAATGGTGCCGCTTTGTGGCGTATATTTGACGGCATTATCGAGGAGATTGATAAACACTTGCTTCAGCCAATCGGCATTCGCCAGAACGGAAAGCGGCGACGGGGGGGCCTCTACGGTAAGGGTAAGCTCTTTTTGCCGCCATTGCAAGGCTAGATCATTGATTGCCTGAGAAACCAAGGGGTCAAGGCTGAGAACTTCTGTTTTAACGTTTATACGGTAATTCTGGGCGTCCAGCTTGGCGATTTGCAGGAGGTCCTTTACCAGCCGGTTCATACGATGAGCTTCCGCCTGAATAATCCGGACGAATTTAGTACTTAATTCCTGATCTTCTATTGCCCCATCCAGCAGGGTTTCAGCGAAGCCGAGAATGCCTGTCAGTGGGGTGGCTAGTTCATGGGAAGCATTGGCAATAAAGTCGGCTTGGTGTTCCTGGATTTCTTTTAAGGCGGTTATGTCGTGAAATACGGCTAGTACGGCACTTACTTGACAATCACTGCTGATAATAGGGGATAGTGAGACAAGAAAAGCGTGACGGTTTCCGTTATTTTCGAATTTTAGGTCGATGGAACGCTTTTCCTTTGTTTCTACGGCTTGCTGGAAGGCTGTATTAAATAACCCATTGCCAATAATTTGAACATTATGCAGTCTGAGCATGTCCGGCGTTATGGAAAAGGTGTCTTTCGCCGCCTGGTTATAGTCTAGCATATGCCCATAGCGGTCTAAGAGCAAAATGGAGCTGTTGGTATTTTGCAGAATGAGTTCTAACTTACGTTTTTCCTCGGTAATTTCATTAATTTTTTCCTCCAGATTTGCGGTTAAATTGTTAAGCGTCCGGGCTAGGACGTCAAGTTCATCGCCGGTATGCAAATGAACGCGGGTGGATAAGTTTCCTTCGGAAATTTCCTGGGCGGTGACAGTGATGCTTTCCAGCGGTGCGGTATACCGTTTGGCGATATGATTACTGATAAAAATGGCCAATAAGGAAGCAACTAAAAAGGAGATGATCAGCGCGGAACGAATTTCGGCAAAGCCTTGGTTGACATGCGTTAGTGTAGTGGCTAGACGCAGTACGCCAATCGTTGCGGAATTATGGCGAATAGGGGTAGCAACATACAGCAAGTTTTCGCCAAGGGTAGTGCTAAACCGGATGGACGTACCCTGCCCTTTCTCTACGGCATCTATTAGTTCAGGCCGGGTACTGTGATTTTCCATTAGGCCCGGGTTTTCCCAGGAATCGGCGATTACAGTCCCGTCTAAAGCAATGACACTAATGCGAATATCCGTATTTGCAGAAATGGTTTTGATAGTATTGTCGAGCGCGGCTTTGGTATTTGGCTGGTCATATTGACCTGCCAGAAGTTTTTCTGTAATTTCAGACTGTATTAAAAGCTGGGAGGTTAAGCTGGTAAGCGTGTGCTGGTAGAAAAAGTGTAAAATATAAGCGCCTAATAAAAGCAGGGTAATCAGGATTAAGCTCAGATACGAAAACATCAGACGGTTACGTATTCCCCATTTAAACATTATAATTTCCTCCTGGTAATAGGTGTAGCACAAGGCGGATAAAATATATATATTCATCATAATCAAATTCTGGAGATAATTCTATATTTAAGTTAAATTTAACGCTGTATTAACCTTGGTTAACCGATTCGTAACAGGTAAGGCTTGGCAATATGGTAGGATAATACTGAGATAAACAAATATGAGGTGAGCATATGTCTGCCGAAGGACTTCATGTTTTGCTGGTGTCAGCTTCCGTTGGTTCTGGTCATGACCAGGCTGCGAAAGCTGTCGCGGCGGGAATTGAACGGTGGTGCCCTGCGGCCCGGGTGGAAATAGTAGATTTTATGGGGCTGGAAAATTCCTATGTTAACACCGTGCTTAAAGAAGCGTACTTAAAGGTAATTGATGTTTCGCCGAATTTGTATGACTTAGTATATCGCTGGACTCAGATGCCCAGGCGGTACATACCGGTGCAGAGTCTGGTGGCAAGGGCTATGAAACGGGCCATGTTGCGGCTCTACCGACAGTATTCTCCGGATTTGGTCATTTGTACGCATCCGTTTCCTCTTAGTGCGGCGGCATATCTAAAAAAAACATATAAACTCCAGGTGCCGCTTGTTGGGGTGATGACCGATTTTTCCGTGCATCCTCTATGGGTAAGTCGTGAGGTAACTTCTTATTTTGTAGCTACCAAGGCTATGCGGCAAGAACTGATAACACAGGGAATAGCTCCGTGGCGGATTCACGCAACCGGTATTCCTATCCAGCCAAGTTTTAGTGAAGTTGTGGATGGAAAGAAGGTTAGGAAAGAGTTGGGGCTAGACCCCTCGTTATCTACGGTGCTTTTTATGGGAGGTGGCCTAGGGCTGGGGCCGATAGATGAGGCGGTAAAAGCGATAAGTCAGATAAGCCGCCTGCAAATGATTGTAGTGGCCGGAAAAAATGAGGCTCTGAAAAAAAGACTTGATATAGTGGCGCGGTTTTCAGACCAGCGAATGGCGGTGGTTGGCTATACCAAACGCATCGGAGAACTTATGGCTGCCGCCGATGTGCTAGTGACAAAACCCGGGGCGCTTACCCTTAGTGAAGCCATGGCTTGTGGTTTGCCAATGGTGCTTTACAGCACCCTCCCTGGTCAGGAAATGGAGAATGCCAGCTTCTGCGTGAACCACGGGGCGGCAGTGCAGGTAGAGGATATGGAGGCTTTGCCGGGGGTAATAAGCCATTTGTTACGTAGACCGGAAAAGCTGGCCGCCTTGAAGCGAAGCTCTGAAGCACTAGGACGAAAGGATTCGGCGGATAGCGTTGCTAAAGTCATCTATGAACTAATGAAAACCCGGCTAGTTGCCGGTGTTTAGGTAGATGGGCGAAAAGGTGGGAAGGACGATGGGGCTTCATATCGTAAATTCCAGTCTTTTAATAGGCGGAGGCCTTAAACTTTTGTTACAGCCGGCGGGTCTGTTTCAGGGATTGATAGATCGACCGGGAGTGGTACATCCATTTTGTAACCGGCAGGCTCTGGTTATTCTCAGAAATGACGGTTATAAGAATATGGCCGCTTTTTTTGAGCAATACCTGCCGGAACTTAACAGAGGTGTATATTGGGCGGACGATGGATGGAAAAATGTCGGCCATTACTTAGAAGCTGGGACGAGAAAAGGACTTTGGCGGTTCCCTAATGCTATCGACGATTTCCGGGAATATTTTGGCCGGGCGCTGCAGCATGTTCGTAGGGGGGATTGGCGGAAAGCAACCTTTTTTCTTGGGGCGGCTGCGCATTTGGTGCAAGATGTATGCGTACCTCAACATGCCTGTGGTAAACTTCTGTCAGGACATCGTCAGTATGAAGCCTGGGTAGGACAGAATTATCCGAGATTTGCCGTTAGTTCCACAGGAATATATGGAGGAAAAACGGTTGCGCACTCTTTATTGATAAAAAATGCGGAAGTTGCTGCCAATTTCTTGAGCTGGGTAGGGAAAGACGCCTCACGGGAAGCGTATTCAAAAGCGACCGCGGTGTTGTTAGAGAGGGCTCAAAGGACCACAGCCGGTCTGTTCTTACAATTTTATCAGGCAACCGGTGTGGGCGTTAAAGCGGCTTAATATATAGGGGGAGGTGCTTAGGCTATCATGCAGTTTGTGATGGATACGATTAGTAGCGGAAAAGAAGATGATGGAAAGCAAGATATGCTGTTGTATGAACTAAAGAATATATTAGACAATAAAAGTATCAGAACGGTATTTCAGCCAATAGTATCTCTGACGGATGCCGCGGTTATTGGGTATGAAGCGCTTAGCCGCGGCCCGGAGGGATCGCCTTTGGAATGGCCTAATATTTTATTTAAGACCGCTAATGAGTATGAGCTTACCTGGGAACTGGAATACCTATGCCGCTGTAAAGCGCTGGTTAAGGCGCAAGAGATGCATTTGCCGGGGATGGTATTTATCAATATAGATCCCCGTGTTATTCACGACAGCCGGTTCCAGAAGGGGTTGACTAAAGAATTTCTTGCCGAACATGGTTTGGATGCGACAAAGGTTATTTTTGAAATAACGGAAAAGACAGCGATCGAAGACTATAAAAATTTTCGTAAGGTGCTCGATATTTATACCAGCCAAGGTTATAAAATCGCCATTGACGATACTGGAGCAGGATATTCCGGGTTAAGCCTCTTAGCGCAGACTTCGCCGCATTACATTAAAATCGATATGGAACTGGTGCGTAATATTGATAAGGATGGACTGAAACAGGCCATGCTCAAAGCACTCAATGATTTTGCGGTGATGACCAACAGCAAAATTATAGCAGAGGGAATCGAAACCATTGATGAATTGGCAACGCTGATTGATTTGGGTATTCCTTATGGTCAGGGGTATTTTTTACAAAAACCGGCTCAGGGATTTTTGGATATTACCCCGGATGCGCGTCAGTTTATTAGCAGTAGAAATGATCAAAAAAAACGGGAGTTGTTTCATACGTCTCTTACTATTCCGATTGGTGAAATTGCCAGGCATGATCCTTGTTTTTCGCCGGAGGTGTTAGGATATAAGGCTTTGGAGTATTTTAATGCCAATCGCAATGTACATGGAATTCCGGTAGTGAAAGACGGCAAGCCGGTAGGACTGCTTATGAAAAATAAATTTCTGGCCAACCTTGCGACCCAGTATGGGGTGGCTGTTTACATGAACCGGACGATTGGTCTGTTGATGGACCATAAGCCGTTAATTGTAGAATATGACACACCGTTGGAGCAAGTTTCTAAATCGGCAGTAACCCGTGAAGCGGATGATATCTATGACTACATCATTATTGTCAGAGGTGGCCAATATTATGGCATGACTACCGTTAAGCAACTTTTGATACAGACTTCCCAACTGGAGTTGAATCGAGCGAAACACTCCAATCCGCTTACGGGTTTGCCTGGTAACATGGTGATTGAGCAAAGGCTTAAGCATTGTCTGACGGAAAATACGGAGTTTGCGGTATTATACTTTGATTTAGATAATTTTAAGGCTTATAATGACGTTTATGGCTTTGAAAACGGTGATAAAATATTATGTGCTACGGCTGAGCTTCTTCAAAATGAGCTGCGCAGGCTAGCTGTTCCCGGAGTCTTTCTGGGCCATATTGGCGGCGATGACTTTATTGCAGTTGTTAATACTCTGGAAGTTACAGCCTTTTGTCAAGCTATCATCCGGAGTTTTGACGAAAGGATTAGGGATTTTTTTACTGAGCAGGACAAACGGCAAGGTTTTATCGTCACAAAAAATCGGCATGGTGTGGTAGAAAAATATCCTTTAACGAGTCTTTCTATAGCAGTAGTCACCAATAAGAACCGCACTTATAAGAATCCCGAAGAAATAGGGGAAGCGGCAGTTTTACTTAAAAAACATTGTAAAATGACGTGGGAAAGTTGCTTTGAAATTGCGTAGTTTACTTAAATATTTATAAAACTTGCAGTGTGATTCATATAACCTTAGCGAAAGTTAACGGCTTCGTTAGGGTTATTTTCATTTTGAAATTTAGAGAATAATACGCCGGATTTTGTCTAGCAGCAGAAGGACTAAGGTCCTATAGGTGACATAAAAAAATGAGAGTACTGTCTCAAGGAATTTGCAGGAAATGACGGAATAGTAATACATGGAGAAGAAGAGAAGGATGCGAGGTAACAGAGTGAATTACAGTCAGGTAAAATATGCTATTGGCGCCATACTGGCTGCGGTAGCGTTAGTTATATTTAATTAGCAAATAGAAAAAAGACATAAACAAAAAGACGGATGTGTACGTTGGGCTAAAAAGGAGGCTATGGAGAACTTGGTTCCCTTTAGCCTTCTTTCTATTTGTACAATATAAAAGCCGTTGAAGAGCGGAGACTTTATCAAAAACGAATGTGAAGACTACTAATCAATTTATAGGGTGAAGTAAGATTTTTGGTCGTTGGTGGATTGAGGAGGTGGTCATTAACTTTTTCCGGTCTATCCCTATTTTTACAAAATTTTAATGACTTCTTGCTGGATTTACAAAAAATAGAAGGAATTTTGTAGTAAAATGTCAAATTAATTTTCAGTACAAAATCTAATTAAAGTGATAAAGATAGCTGGTACAAATAATTAATTATATAAATTAAATTAGTTATTTGTAATTATTAATGGAATGTATTAGCTGAAATAATGAATATCGAGCGTTTGAAAAACGATCAAGGGAAATATGGATAGTATCATGTATTTTGCGGAAGAGCGCGGTGTAACCAGGGGGAAAAGGCTATGAGTTTTGCTTCAAAGTATCATAATAAACCATTTTTTAACCCTAAAACGACCCAATATGCTATGTTGGACTTTTTCTTGTTTTTTGGCGCTGTGAGTATTTATGGGATTTATCTATTTATGGATCTCCCAGCAGGCAACTATCAAGCAGCTATCCTCCTTATGCTGGTATTACTCCTCAGTGCCTATCCCAAAAGAAAAACGCCGATAGCTTATTGCTTCGTGATTCCCGCCCTTATTATTCATCACGGACTCCTTATTGCTATGCACTCCATGCCTTTTATAAAACCGGAACACATTACTCTTCTCATTTTTTTTGCCGGAGTGCTATACGCACCTTCTCTGCCTGACTTTTTCATTCCCATTCTTGCCTCGGCATCTCTTGCTTTTCATTTTGTTTTATATGACACAGAGGCGGAGGCGGCCGTGGTGGTAGGGAAAATACTCGGTGTCATTTTGTTAGCGGTCTTTGTCGTTATGTATGCCCAGGTAATACGAAGAGTAACAAAAGAACGGGATCATTTCTATCACGCCAGTATCCTAGATTCCCTTACGGGTCTGTATAATTTTACCTATATATCAGAAGTCGCCCAGCAATGGCTTGATGTTAGAAAAAATTTCACGATATTATTTATTGATCTGGATAACTTTAAAAATATGAATGATACTTATGGACACATGGCGGGTAATCAGATGCTGATCCAGTTTGCCCGCAATCTGGAAGAAGTAGTAGATAAAAACACTGTAATCGGAAGGTTAGGCGGCGATGAATTTGTCTTACTGTTAACCGGGGATAACAAGGAACAACCGTCGGTTGAAGAGATAGTCAAAGAGCTAAGCAGTAAAAAATATATTACGGATTCCAAGCTGATCCCCATACCTCTTGAGTTTTCTTATGGTATCGCGGAGCCGGGGGAAAAATCCACCGCTAATGTCGAAGAACTCTTCCGGTCAGCCGACAAAGCCATGTATTGCAACAAATTTTTACGAAATACCAACTGGTATTCGGAAACCGATGAAATCGGTATGGACAAGTGTTTTCAGGTGCTTATGAAAGTCTTGACGGAAAAAGATATGTATACCTATGTGCATTCCTTACATGTTGCCCAGTACAGTGCTTTATTGGCAGAAAAGATCGGTCTATCCCCTGATAACGTTGAAGATTTTCGCCTCGCAGGATTATTGCACGACATTGGTAAATTGGCGATTCCCAGTGAAATATTGCGCAAGCCTGATAAACTGAGTGATTATGAATACGGTGTGATAAAGCACCACGTTGTAAACGGACTTAACCTATTAAAGCAAAATAACATCAGTGATATTGTCCGTGACGCTATCGCCCATCATCACGAACACTATAATGGCAATGGTTATCCCTACGGCTGCTCTGGAGAAAAAATTCCTCTTGCTGGCCGCATTTTGGCGATTGCTGATGCGTACTCGGCGATGGTGGTAAAAAGATTATATCGGGAACAAAGTTCTCGAAAGGAAGCTTTACATGAATTAACACGTAATAAAAATATCCAGTTTGATCCGAAACTTGTCGATATCTTTCTTACTCTTTTCGATGTAGAAACGGAGTAAAAGTGACTTGAACTCCCTTTTACTTTCAGACCAGATTCATTACGAAAAAAAGCAGCTTCAACCCCATATTATACAAGGGGTGAGGCTGCTTTTTGCAAATCTAACAGATAGTAACATATACGGTTTGATGGGGGAGGGGCAGATGGCAGGCAAAGGTAGACAAGGGAAATTAACTTAAACGTAACAATGCCTTAACACAGAGCTTGTGAAGAAAAATTATAATGATGTTGTACATAAAAATAATTAGGGGGGCATCCTAAGTGAAAATTTTTAAAAAAACGAAAATCGCGGCGATTTTGTCTGCTTTAGTGTTAACAGCGGGGGTACTGGGGGGCTGCGGTAGCAGCGGCTCAGACAAACCGGCGGCGTCGGAAGATATTCAAGGCACGGTTACGGCATCCGGTTCTACAGCTCTTTTGCCACTGTTAAAACCAGCGCAGGAAGAATTCCAGAAAAAGTATAGCAAAGTTACGGTAAATATAGCCGGTGGCGGATCTTTTACCGGTATGAATCAAGTAGCCTCCGGCGCAGTCAATATCGGGAACTCCGATGTAGTTCTTCCTAGTGAGTTAAAAGATAAAGGGCTTGTAGATCATCAGGTGGCGATTGCTCCTTTTGTATTTGTTGTTAATCCTAGTGTTACGGTAGATAATCTTACTCAGCAGCAATATGTAGATATTCTTACGGGAAAGATAACTAACTGGAAAGAAGTTGGTGGCAAGGATGAGAAAATCACTCTTGTACACCGTGCAAAATCTTCCGGGTCCCGGGCGACTATTGCCGACATTGTTCTAAAAGGCGTTGCCTTTACTGACAACGCGGTTATCCAAGATTCCAACGGCGCTGTACGGGCGGGTATCGCCAGTACTCCCGGTGCGATTGGTTACATTGATGCCGCTTATGTGGATAACACGGTAAAACCGGTAGCGTACAATGGTGTAAAGTATACTCCGGAAAATGTTTTGAACAAAACCTACCCAGTATATACATTTGAACATATGTACACCAAAGGTGAAGCTACTGGTGCGGTTAAAGCCTTTATTGAGTACGTCATGAGTAAAGATTTCCAAGAAAGCTTTGTTGAAAAGAATGGATTTTTACCTATAACGAAAATGAAATAAAACCCCCCTTCCTTCTATGTAAATAAAAATGGGTCGTCGGCATTGGTTGTTTAGCCAAAGCCGATAGCCCATTTTTATTTGGATTAATGGTTGGTTGGAGTCGTAAGAGGGAACCGGCGCTGCTTGCTTACGGATCTTGTTTTTATCAACGAAGAACAGTACAAGGCGATAAAAAGCACCATAAATAGGGCTGATATACGGTACATGGTTGCATAGCTGGTACTAGCAGCTACGAGGCCTAATAATACAGTTCCGAGAGCAAAGCCTAAATCAACAAAGGATAAAAAGGTTCCATTAGCAGCTCCTAGCCGGTCGATAGGTGAGCGGTTGATAGCCCAGGCTAATAGCGATGGCTGAACGGCACCAAATCCAAGGCCGTAACATAGGGAGGCTATAATCAGGTCGTAAATGGTGTGTGTATAGGATAAGAAAAGGAGACCAATTATCATAAAGATAGTACCCGGTAAGATTATGACGGCATGCCCCTTTGTATCAAACAATTTTCCGGCATAGGGCCGACTTATTATTACCGTTATGACAAAACCAACAAAGAATACCCATATAGTATCCAGTTGGATTTCATTTCCGAAGAGGGCAATGAAACTCATTATGCCACTATAAATAATGGAATGAATGAAACACAGAAAGGAAGGGAATACGGCCCTTTTTTCAAATAGACTGGAAGCAAGCGAACTAAAACAAAGTTTAGATCCCGCTTTTTTTGTAGTAGAGGCTGTTAGCAAGGTTTTAAGGGAGAACATATTACCAATTAATATTAGCGTGGTAGAAGCCGTTAATGTAACTTGAAAGTTATAATTTCTCATTAGCCAAATTCCGATAGCGGCCGAAAGCGAAGTTGCAAGGATAATGGATAAGCTGTAATAGCCAGTCCCTTCTCCCCGGCGAAGGGAGGGTACATTATCGGAAATGACAGTAGCAAGCATTGTTGAGGCTATTCCCCAGCCAATGCCGTGAAACAGCCGCAAAGTCAAAATGATATTTGTGGTAGACACGAAAAAAAACGAAATGTTTAAGAAAAACAAGAAACAAAAACCCATTATAAGTAGCGGACGCCTGCCTATTATATCGGCTGCGTTCCCTGAGAAGGAGCGAGTAATAAGTGCGGAAATGGCAATTAGACTAAAGGAAAGACTCGCACTCAAAGCTGTTCCGCCGAGTTGGTAAATATAAAGAGGGAATGTTGGAACCAACATTTGAAAACCTAAATAGACCGAAAAATTGGCGATAATAAGAAATGTGTAATTTAAAGTCCATAATCGGGGATGTTTTTTTGTTTGGGCTGATGTGTTCAAGGTTATTCATCCTTTACTCTTGTAGAAGATTCTTTGCGCAGGTTGAAAACGAATTTATCTAAAACGCGGTCAAATATCGCAAGCTCTTCGGCGGAAATACCATTCAAAACTTGGGCTTGGAGATCCTCAATGGCTTGAAGCCAGATGGGGACAGTTTTCTTGGCTTTATCTGTTAATGCTACTTTTATTTTACGTTTGTCGTCAGGATCAGGGATTCGGGATATCCAACCCGACAGTTCCATGTTATAAAGCGATTTTGAAATACTTGGTGGTTCAATGGCCAGTTGTTCAGCAATCTTCACTTGCGTTGACTCTCCGTAAAAAAGTAGGTGAGCTATAATGGGCCATTGGCTACTTGCAAGCCCGGTACTATATATTTTTTCGAGTAATTTTTTAGCATGGGACCTGCCTAAGATATTGATTCGATGAAAACGATAGGTTCTCATATTGCACCTCGTTAATTAGTTTCCTTACTAACTATTTTACGCCTAAATACTTGTAATGTAAATCAATCGACAAGATTTTAGGAATAGGAAGTAGTAAAGTTTAGAGCCAGCGGAAAAATTTAACGTGAAATTTACAAGGCATTAACAATAATAGACGGATAGGTCTCTATAATAAAGGTAAGAGTTTTAATAGGAGATGAGCCGTTTGCCGACTATAACAATTCGTTCCCATAAGCTAAAGTTGGTGTATGATCGCTATGTGCGTTATCTGTTGTTTGGGTGTGCGTTTTTAATGACGTTTATTATTTTATCTATTATCGTTTTTGTTGGTCAGCAAGGGTTACTTACCTTTACCCAGGTTAATCCGGCGGAGTTTTTTATGCATGCAAAATGGGACCCTGGCGAGGGGAACTTCGGGGCGCTAAGTTTTATCATAGGAACGTTACTAACAACAATTTTGGCGATATTGCTGGGAGCGCCGCTGGGGCTGGCTGGAGCCGTATTTATGGCAAAGATAGCACCGCCGTGGCTTCGGGAGGTTATGCGCCCGGCCACCGATCTGTATGTAGCTATTCCGTCGGTGGTATATGGCTTTATTGGTTTAACCATAATTGTTCCGTTTATGCGGCAGTACCTTCACGCTGGGACAGGGTTTGGTTTACTTACTACGGCGGTGATTTTAGCGGTGATGATCCTGCCTACGATTATTAGTATTTCAGAGGATGCTCTGCGAGCGGTTCCCAGGTCGTTGGAGGAGGCTAGTCTGGCGTTGGGGGCAACAAGGTGGCAAACGGTTAGAAAGGTATTGTTGCCGGCGGCCATGCCGGGAATATTAACTTCCATTGTGCTGGCTATGGCGCGGGCGGTAGGAGAAACCATGGCGGTGCAAATGGTTATCGGCAACACGCCTCAACTGGTTACCTCCTTGTTTACTCCTACTGCAACTTTGACCAGTGAAATTGTCATTGAAATGGGTAATACCCCTTTTGGTTCGGCGTGGGGCAATTCCTTATTTTTAATGGCATTGGTGCTGCTTTTGATGTCCTTGGCAATGATTGTAATTATCCGCAGACTGGGACAAGGGAGGATGGCCTAAATGTCGTCGCGCATATCTGATAAAATTGCTACTGCGGTAGCCTGGTTGGCAGCTTTTGCAATTCTAGGAATTTTGGCATCTTTTTTGCTCTATATGCTTTATAAAGGAATACCGGTATTAAGCCGGCAATTTATTACCGGGATGCCTAGCGATATTCGCGCCGGGGGCGGTGTTGGACCGGAATTGTTTAATTCGTTCTATATCTTATTCTTATCTATGGTTGTATCGTTTCCGGTGGCCTTGGGTGCAGGTATTTATTTAGCTGAGTATGCCAGGAAGAGCCGGGTAACTGATCTCATCCGGCTAAGTACGGAGAGTTTGGCTACCGTACCTTCTATCGTTTTGGGACTTTTTGGAATGATTGTCTTTATTAATTATATGGGATTGGGAATTACCATATTAAGCGGGGCACTGACCCTTTCTTTGCTCAATATACCGGTGTTGGTGCGGGTTACGGAGGAATCTCTCCGAACGGTACCTGGCTATTACCGTGAAGCGAGCTTGGCGCTTGGAGCGACGAAATGGCAAACTATTTGGAGGGTTGTTTTACCGAATGCTTTACCCGGACTTATTACGGGCATTACGTTGACGGCCGGAAGGGCTATGGGAGAAACTGCGATACTAATTTTTACGGCGGGGACAACGGTATCGCGCCAGTTGGGGGATTTTGACGTGTTTGCAGCCGGGGAAACGTTGGCGGTACATTTGTGGTACGTCATGGGGATCGGGCTGGTGCCTGATCGTTTGGATATCGCCAATGGGATTGGTGCGCTCCTTATTATTACCATCTTGCTATTTAACCTGGCCTTTACGATACCGGGCCGAATATTGCAAAAAAGAATGACCGGCTCACAGCATTAAAATATACGGGGTTGTAATACTTTTTTGTTAAAAAAGTGATAAAGGGGCTGTGAATCACTTAGATATAAGTAAT
>Ga0316604_10000275_pt1 | contig 72559 bp, 61 predicted proteins | sample OWC_soil_day20_C_FD_207650 | JGI IMG/M metagenome (GOLD analysis project Ga0316604, IMG submission 207650) | Wetland soil microbial communities from Old Woman Creek delta, Ohio, United States - OWC_soil_day20_CT | ecosystem: Environmental > Terrestrial > Soil > Wetlands | place: USA: Ohio... | reverse complement strand
GAACCGCCAGCGGATGTGTTCGAAACCAGTCGTGCGTTGAAAATTCTGGTGGCGCTGCCGGGCGTGAACCCGGACGAAGTCGAAATCGTGATCGACGGCAGCACGCTGTATGTTGTGGGTGAACGGCCGATGCCGGCGTCGCCTGGGGTGGCCATCAGGCGGCTGGAGATTCCTTACGGGCGGTTCGAGCGGCGGATTGATCTGCCGCCAGGCCATTTCGATATTGGCGAACGGACACTGGCCAACGGTTGCTTGCGGCTGGTATTGCGCAAGCTGGCCTGAGGAGGATGGCATGAATACCAAACAGCAAAAATACGCCGTACAGGCAGACCATCCGGCATTGCCGGACGATGCCCTGATCATCATTCCGGTGCGCAATCTGGTGGTGTTCCCTGGGCTGGTGGTGCCAGTCACGGTTGGGCGCGAAGGGTCAGTCGCGGCGGCGCAGGAAGCGATTCGCAGCGAACGGCAGGTCGGCATCCTGCTGCAACGCGATCCGGAAACCGCCAGCCCGACGGGCGACGAGCTGTATCCGATCGGGACTGCGGTCGATATCCTGCGTTACGTGACCACGCCAGACGGGGCGCATCACGTGGTTTGTCAGGGCGAACAGCGCTTCCGCGTGACCGAATTCATTGAAGGTTATCCATTCCTGGCCGCGCGCGTCGAGCGATTTGACGAAATGACGGGCAAAGCGCCGCCGGAAATCGAGGCGCGCATGGAACAGCTTAAGCAGCGCGCTGCGGAAATCATCACGTTGATCCCGCAGGTGCCGGAAGAACTGGCGACGTCGGTGCAAGGCATCACTTCGCCGGCGATGATGGCCGATTTCATTGCCGGGCTGATCGATTTGAAACCGGCGGAAAAACAGGATGTGTTGGCGACACTCGATTTGCGCGAGCGGCTCGACAAGGTACTGGCGTTCTTGACGCATCGGATTGAGGTGTTGCGCATCAGTCGCGATATCGACCAGCAGACGAAGGAGAGACTGACTGGCCGGCAGCGCGAAGCCTTGCTGCGCGAGCAGATCAAGACCATCCGCACGCAGCTGGGCGAAGGCGACGAGGAAGAAACGGAAGCGGCAGAGATGGCGAAGGCGATTGACGACGCGAACATGCCGGACGAAGTGCGCACGCACGCCAAGAAGGAACTGAAGCGGCTGGAGCGGATGTCCGAATCGTCGGCAGAATATCCGATGCTGCGCACGTATCTCGACTGGTTGACCGAGCTGCCGTGGGAAATCAAAACGCAGGACAGGATCGACATTGCCGAAGCGCGCAAGATTCTGGATGAAGACCATTACGGGCTGGAAAAGGTCAAGCGCCGCATCCTGGAATATCTGGCGGTGCGCAAGCTCAATCCGCAGGGCAAGAGCCCGATCCTGTGCTTTGCCGGGCCGCCGGGCGTCGGCAAGACCTCGCTTGGTCAGAGCATCGCCAAGGCGACCGGTCGCGAGTTCGTGCGCGTCAGCTTGGGCGGCGTGCATGACGAAGCCGAAGTGCGCGGTCATCGCCGCACCTACATCGGCGCGCTGCCGGGCAACATCATCCAGGCGATCAAGAAGGCGGGCGCGAGGAATTGCGTGATGCTGCTGGATGAAGTGGACAAAATGGGCGGCGGCGTGCATGGCGACCCGTCGGCGGCGCTGCTGGAAGTGCTCGATCCGGAACAGAACATTTCGTTTCGCGACAATTACCTTGCGGTGCCGTTCGACCTGTCGCGGGTGCTGTTCATCTGTACCGCCAACATGCTGGAAACGATACCAGGCCCGTTGCGCGACCGGATGGAAATCATCGAACTGCCGGGTTACACCGAAGAAGAAAAAATGCAGATTGCGCGTCGCTATCTGGTTACGCGCCAGCTCGAAACCAACGGGCTGACGGCCAAGCAATGCACGATCACCGACAAGGCCTTGCGTGAAATCATCGGCGGCTACACGCGCGAAGCTGGTGTGCGCAACCTTGAGCGCGAAATCGGCAGCACGCTGCGTCATGCGGCAATGCGGATTGCAGAAGGTGCGGCCAGCAAGGTGAAGATCGATGTGCGCGATTTGCAGGCCATACTCGGCGGTTCGCGTTTCGAGGGCGAGCTGGCGTTGCGCGCCAGTCTGCCGGGCGTGGCCACCGGTCTGGCGTGGACGCCGGTCGGCGGCGACATCCTGTTCATCGAAGCCAGCCGCGTGCCAGGCAATGGCAAGCTGATCCTGACCGGGCAGCTGGGCGACGTGATGAAGGAAAGCGCGCAGGCGGCGATGACGCTGTTGAAGGCGCATTCGACCGAACTGGGCATTGAGTCGGCTATGTTCGACAAGCACGACATCCACGTGCATGTGCCGGCCGGCGCAATCCCGAAAGACGGGCCGAGCGCCGGGGTGGCGATGTTCATGGCGCTGGCCTCGCTGATGACCGAGCGGCCGGTGTCGGCCACGCACGCGATGACCGGCGAAATCAGCCTGCGCGGGCTGGTGCTGCCAGTCGGCGGCATCAAGGAAAAGGTGCTGGCGGCGTTGCGCGCCGGCATCACGACGGTGATGCTGCCGCGGCGCAACAAAAAGGATCTGGAAGACATTCCGGAAGATGCACGCAGCCAGCTTCATTTCGTCTGGCTTGATACGGTCGAGCAGGCGGTGAACGCAGCACTGACGGTCGGGGTGCGGACGAAGCGGCGGCCGCGCAAGCCGGCTTGAGCTCGGGTAGAAGCGCGTTGCGGGCGCAAAAATAACTGACCGGAAGTGACTTTCCGGTCAGTAAGCTCAAAAAATATACTCCAGCCAGTATTTAAAAACAGCCAGCAAAAATGTGGCCAAGAGCAGTGTTTTTGCTATATACCCCTGCGTTTTCAGCTTATTTTGTCAGTCGGTACAGGCCGACCAGCTCGGCTTGCGCCAGCACATGGCCTTCGATGTGCAGCAGCACCTCGGTCTTGGTGGGCGCATGCAGGTCGGGCAGCACGGTATCAATGGCATACAGCTTGTGGAAATAGCGGTGCGTGCCGACTGGCGGGCAGGGGCCGTTGTAGCCCACATTCTTGCGGTCGTTGGTGCCAACCAGCGTTTTGCCCGGTAGTTCAAAATCCTGCACGCCGGCGGGCAGGCTGCCTGCGGTCGGTGGCAGGTTGTACAGCACCCAGTGCACCCAGGTCATCTTCGGCGCGGCCGGGTCGGGCGCATCCGGGTCGTCAACAATCAGCACCAGGCTTTGCGTGCCGGCTGGCGGCGCACTCCACGCCAGCGGCGGCGAGATGTTGTCTCCCTCGCAGGTGTATTGCGCCGGCATGGTCTGGTGGTGCTTGAAGTCCGGGGAAGTGAGGGTCAGGCTCATGGGGTTCCTTGGGCGTGGTGGGGCTGCTCTGGTTGTTGCAGATGAATGATGGTTGAATATTGGCACAGCCGCCAGCAAAAACACAACCGCTTGCGGCATAATTGCGCCCATCCAGAAACATTCCGGGAGTTCCCATGCTGCAGCCCATGCGGTCATTCACACGCCTGCTGGCGCTCGCCGCCAGCGTTTTGCTGGCTTCCTGCGCCGGCATTGAACAAGTGCCATCTTCACCGGTGACGGTGTCGGTGGTCAGCTTCAATGATTTCCACGGCAACCTGCAACCGCCGGCGATGCCGGTGGCGGTGAAAGATCGGCAGACTGGCTCGGTGAAGCAGCTGTCGGCTGGCGGCGTGGCGCATCTGGCCACGCTGGTGCAGCAACTGAAGGCGCAGAACCCGGCCAACACCGTGGTGGTTGGTGGCGGCGACCTGGTCAGTGCTTCGCCGCTGGTCTCAGGCCTGTTCCATGACGAGCCGACCATCGATGCGTTGAGCCTGCTCGGGCTGGAATTTTCGACTCTCGGCAACCACGAGTTCGATCACGGCCGCGACGAACTGCTGCGGCTGCAGAACGGCGGCTGCTTTCCGAAATCGGCCGATGGTACGCGCGGCATCGTTGGTGTCGATACCTGCATGAATGACGGCAAATTCGAGGGCGCGAAATTTCGCTATCTGGCGGCGAACGTGCTTGACGGCCAAAGCGGCGGCACGCTGTTTCCTCCGTACGCGGTGAAAACCATCGGCGGGGTCAAGGTCGGTATCATCGGCCTGACGCTGAAGGAAGCCGCGTCGGTGGTTTCGCCGGCTGGCGTGGCCGGGATGCAATTTGCCGACGAGGCGGCGACGGTCAACCGGCTGGTGCCCGAGTTGCGGCAGCAGGGCGTGGCGGCCATTGTGGTGCTGATGCATCAGGGCGCGGCGACCGAGGCGCGGCACATCAACGATCCATCCTGCCCGGGCTTCAGCGGCGAGGCAATTGCGATTGTTGACCGTTTCGATCCGGCGGTCGATGTGGTGGTGACCGGCCATACGCACGAGGAATACGTTTGCACGCGGCCGGACGGCAAACTGATGACGCAGGCTGGTCGCTATGGCCGGATGGCGACCAAGATCGATCTGACCATCGACCCGGCGCTGCGCAAGGTCGTGCGCAAGGCGGCGCAAACCCATGTTGCGGTGAACCGCGAGCGGGCGATGGACGAAAACGGTCAGGTCGTGCCGCTGCCGGCTGGTTACAGTGTGCTGCAGAAAGATGCGGCCCAAGAGGCGCTGGTGGGGCGGTATGCATCGCTAGTGGCAAAACGAACCGAGGTGGTGGTCGGCACAGTCAGCGCGCCGCTGAGCCGCAAGAAGAACAAGGCGGGCGAAAGTACGCTCGGCAATGTGGTGGCGGATGCCTATCTGGCTGCGACTTCGACAGCTGCTTATGGCAGCAAGCCGGCTGAAATTGCGTTCATCAATCCGGGCGGGCTGCGCAACGGGCTGGCGCCGGAAAACGGGCAGGTGACATATGGCGCGCTGTATCAGGTGCATCCGTTCGGCAATTACATGGTGACGATGGATTTGAGCGGGCAGCAAATTCTGCGCCTGCTGGAGCAGCAGTGGGAACAGCCGCAGCCGCAGGGCGGGCGCATGCTGGCGGTTTCGAACGGCTTCAGTTATGCGTGGGATGCCAGCCAGCCGGAAGGCGCTGCGCCAGGCAAGGGGAAGCGCGTGATTGCGGATTCGGTAAAACTGCATGGCAAGCCGCTTGAGCCGAACAGGATTTACCGCGTGACCACAGTCAGTTTCCTCGCTTCCGGCGGCGATAATTTCAGGCTGTTCGCCGAAGGGAAGAACCGGCAGAATGGCGGCAATGACCTTGACGTGCTGGTCGATTATTTCAAATCGCGGCAGCGGGTTTCGCCGCCAGTGCGCAACCGCATTGAGCGCAGGAAGTAGCCACTTGATTTTTCCGGAGCTGACGATATATCCGGACCGTTTTCTTATTCATTAAGTTTGAAGGAGTTGATATGTCCGATCATGGTTTCCACGTTCACGGCCCGCATGACCACGAACTCGAACACGCGGCCCACGGCAGCGATTCGTTTGCCAGCAAGATTGCGGTCATGACCGCGATTCTGGCCACCATCGGTGCGCTGTTTGGTTATATGGGCGGCGCTACGCAAGCCGATGCGGCGATGTTCAAGAACAATGCCGCCATCAAGAAAACCGAAGCATCGAACCAGTGGAATTACTATCAGGCGAAATCGAGCAAGCAGAACCTGGCCGAACTGGCGATGGTGCTGCCGGGCGTGGATGCGGCGAAGTACAAGGCCGAGGTCGAACGCTACAAGGCTGAGAAGGCCGAGATCAAGCTGGAAGCGGAAAAGCTCGAAGCGGCATCAACCGAATGGGACAAGCGTTCCGATGGCCGGATGCATGAACACCACCGCTGGGCGCAATCAACCACGGCCATCCAGATCGCGATTGCGCTGGCCGCGATTGCCTTGCTGACGCGCAAGGTCTGGATGCAGTATGCATCGTATGGCGTGGGCGGAATCGGCATCGTGCTCGGGGCGCTGGCCTGGCTGCATATCTAGCCGCGCAATCCGCATTGTCCTATCAAGTCAGAATTCGGGGCGGCCATGTGGAACTGATGTTGCGCGCCGCCCCGGATAGCTGATCACGGATAGGAATAGGGGATCGATTCGAATTTCCCCTTGCTGACAGCGGCATTCGCTTGATGCTGCTGTTGCAGGCTTTCAATCGCACTGGCCTGCCGATCCTGTTGCGCGATTATTCTTTGCTGGTTTTTCGCCAGCGCATCCACTTTATTTTCCAGTTGTGTCGCTTTGGGCTTGGCCTTTGGCTTGCGCCTGGCGGCATGGGCGGGTGCCAGCGATGACAGGCTGACAATCGAAACGACGAGCAATATCAGCAGCTTTTTCATGATGGTTGCCTTCGTGGTGACGGGTTACTCTTCTTTGCTCTTTTTGTGATCGAACCGCACCAGATCGCCCGGTTGAACCTTGGCATTCTTCTGGTTCGCGCGCAGTTCGCCAATGGAAAACAGCGGATAGACCTGCGTGATGGTGAGCGACGAAAACGGTGACTCGGCAATCGGCGGTTCATAATGCGAGTGCACATCGGCCGCTTCCCACTCGCTCTGCGCACGGTACGAAACCAGGTTGTCGCCGGGCGCAATCAGCGAGGTGGTACCGGCGTCGATGTAGATGCGGCTACCGGCTGTGCGCACGATCCGCGCCGTAAAAGGGATATTTTCGATCGCTTTCAGTACCGAGGCGGTGGCCTCATTGATGGTTTCGCGAACCTTTGCGCCATATTCGGTGGCATAGAAATCGCTGGAGCCGAACGGTTTGTCACTGCCAACTTCAGCCGAGCCATCGACAAAACGGTCGATCCGGTGCTGCATCAATTTCGTGCCAGTCAGTCCGTCATATACAGCTATGCGAACCTCGAACTGGCGCTTGCCGCGCCCATGTTTCCCAATCCACAGGAATTTGCTCGGCGACTGGCTTTCCAGCACTTCGCCCGAAACCACGAACTGGCTGTCGTATCTGGCGGCTATCCGCCGGACGGCCATGCGGATGGCGCGCTCAGTTTCGCCGCTGTTGGCTGCAGGAACCGCATATTCTGAAAAGCGCGCGAGTACGCGGTTCGATTTCTCCAGCTGGAACATCAGCTCGTTGGAAAAATCGCGGTAGCTGGTATCGGTTTGTGCCGGCGTTTGCGCCGCGAATGAAGTTACGACCAGTTTTTTCTTGTATGACGGTATCGCAGCACGTTTACCCTGTGTTGGTAATTTTTCAAAACGCAACCGCACATGCACGCGCTGGCCTTCGACTCGTTCGTCTACTATCTCGTATTCCGGTGATGCGCCAGCCGCACGCAAACGGCTGCTTTCCAGCCGTTCACCGGATGGCGACAGCCGTTCGGACGACTCAAGCGCGACGCCGCCGAGTCCGGTGGCGCGTTTGACCGCCTTGCCGATCGCTTCCTGCCGTGCCTGTTCAATGCCCGCATTCGAGATTTGCGCAGTGCCTTCGATTTCAATCGGTTCAGTCGCGGTAGCCGCTGGCAGTATTAGCAAAGTGGCAGCGGCTGCAATGGCATAAACGAGGATTGGGAATCGACCGAGTTTATTCCGCATAATAGAACGTGTTGCCGTATGCTTGGCCAGGGCCGCTCATTCCCTTTACGAACTCTCCCGAAGTCATGCTGACGGGAGGCGTAGATTTTGCTGCCGGCTGTGGTTGGCGTGCAACGAATTCCCTAGCCATTGCTTCGTTGAAATCCATTTCGACCACGGTTTCGTAATTGCCATCGGCCATTGGCGTGATCGACTGGACGCGCGCACCGCGCAGCGTGGTGTCGATATACACCCTGAAGCTGTCGCTTTGCACCATCATCGCACCGACTGTGGTGTTTCCAGTCAGACGGACACCATAGACCTGCTCTGCCAGCGAACGGTAGGCATCGAGTTTCGATGCGCGCATCGCCATCAGCTTTTTCTGGCCTGGGGTGTAGCCGTCGAACGAGCTGGTGGCGCCATGGCCGATGGCGGTGATCTTGACCATGCGCGGCGCGGTGGCCTGGCTGTTGGTGGGGGATTCGGAAGTGCCGGCTGTCTGGCAGCCGGATAGAGCGACAATGCAGGCACTCATCAGGATCGCGGCAGTTTTTTTCATGTTGGTATTGGGCGAAGTGGATAAAGAACAGCAATTCTGCACGAACGACGCTGCCGGCTTTTCACTTCGTGCCGGGTGTGCGGACGAGCAGTGACACCGTTGATTCAACGGCAGCATGGCCGCTTTCTTTAGAAAATGCTTTGCGCAGGCGCAAAAGGTGGCAACAAGCGATGGGGGTATGTAAGCAAACAATGCCGTTTGGCCATATATGCCGAGGCTGTTTTAACATACCCCCGTCAGTATTATTTCGTCTTGCACTCGCGGTTCATGCACTCATTTGTCGACCGTGAAGCCCTGCTTGGTTGCCACAAGCTTGGTTTTCGGGAAATAGACCTGTTTGTAGCGCTTGGCCGTATTGGCTGTCCACGGCAAGCCATCCGGCCGACCGATCGATTTCCAGTATTCCATCAGTTCCGCGTTGTAGGCTTCAATCGTCGCCTTGTCCGGCACGCCGTGCCATTGTTCGTCGTGGCGGAACGTCTTCACCGGCAGGCGCGGTTTCAGCGGCGGCTCGGATGCAAAGTGGCCGATGCAGCAACCGATGAACGGGAAGGTCATTGGCGGCAGGCCGAGCAGGTCAATCATCGCTTGCGGGTCATTCCTGATGCCGCCAATCATCACCGCGCCCAGCCCCATCGCGCGCGCGGCGGTGGTGAGCGTCATCAGTACCAGACCGGCGTCGATGGCGCCGACGGCGAAGCCTTCGAGGCTTTCGTGAATCACCTGTTGTTCTCCGGCGAATTCGACCGCCGCATTGGTTTTTGCGAAATCCGCCACCAGGCAGATGAACACCGGCGCTTTGGCAATCCACGGCTGGTTGCCGGCGATTTCGGCAATTTTTGCGCGCTTGGCCGGATCGCGCACAACAATCAGCGACGTGACTTGCGCATGGATCGACGACGGCGCGCGCTGGGCTGCTTCGATGATCGCATCGAGGTCGGCATCGCTGACTGGCTGGTCGGTGAAATCGCGGTAGCTGCGGTGGGCGAGCAAAACTTGCATGGCGGCGTTCATTCTGTCATCTCCGGAAGGTAAAATGGAACTCATCGCATTATAAGCCGCGAGCCACTTGCAAGCATTCAAATTACGCGTTTGCCAGACTGCATGACGAAGCCGAGAACAATCGCCAACACTGCACTCTGGTGGCCACTGCGCCACCCGATATTCCGCAAGATATGGATTGCGTCGCTGTTTTCGAACATCGGCACTTGGATGCATGAAGTCGGCGCCGGCTGGCTGATGACTTCGCTCGCGCCCGATCCGCTGATGGTGGCGCTGGTGCAGGCGGCAACGACCTTCCCGGTCTTTTTGCTGGCACTGCCGGCCGGCGCGCTGGCCGACATTCTCGACCGCCGTACCTATCTGATTGCAACCCAGATCTGGATGGGGCTGGCGGCCGGGTTTCTTGGCCTGTTCACGCTGACGGGCGCGGCCAATGCCACGATTTTGCTGCTGTTCACATTTGCGCTCGGCATCGGTTCAGGCATGATGATGCCAGCCTGGGGTGCGATCATCCCGGAACTGGTGCCGCGCGAGGAAATACATGGGGCGGTCAGCCTGAATTCGGTCGGGGTCAATGTTTCGCGCGCGGTCGGCCCGGCGCTGGCCGGATTGATCATTGCCGCGACCGGCCCCGGCATCGTGTTCATGCTCAATGCGGTTTCATTCGGCGCCGTCATCATCGCGCTGTACGGCTGGCACCGGAAGACGACCGATGGCGAGCTGCCGGCCGAGCGTCTGGTCGGCGCGTTGCGCGCGGGCGTGCGGTACGCGCGCCATTCGCCGGAGTTGCGCACGATACTGGTGCGCGTCGGTGCCTTTGTCATCTTTGCCAGCGCTTCCTGGGCGCTGATCCCGCTGCTGGTGCGGCAGAATCTGGGCGGCGGCGCGGACACTTATGGCCTGTTCCTGGCTGCGCTTGGCACTGGCGCGATTGCTGGCGCTTTCGTGCTGCCGCATGTGCGCTTGCGCCTGTCGCGCGACATGATCCTTCGAGGTTCTACCTTGCTGTTTGCCGGTTGCATGCTGGTGCTGGCGCACAGCGGCAGCATCGCCGCCGGCATCGCGGCCATGTTCTTTTCCGGCATGGCGTGGATCAGCGTGATTTCATCGTCGATGGCTGCGGCGCAGGTGGCATTGCCGGCCTGGGTGCGCGCGCGCGGGCTGGCATTTTTCTGGGTCGTGTTCATGGGCGGGATGGCGGTCGGCAGCGCAATCTGGGGGCAGGTTGCTTCGCTGGTCGGCATTTCGATGTCGCTCACGCTCGCGGCCGCGTGTGCGGTGATAGGCATGGTGGCGACCTGGGAATTTCGCATTGGTCAGCTGGAAGTGCTCGATCTCACGCCGACGATACACTGGACCACGCCGCATTTCCGCGACGATAGCGAGATGGACCGCGGGCCGGTAATGGTGATGATTGAATACATCATCGAACCGGCCAAGCTGGAAGAGTTCACCCACGCGCTGCATCAGGTGCGTCGCCTGCGCCGGCGAGATGGCGCATTCATGTGGGAAATGTTTACCGATTCCGAAGAGCCGGGCAAGGTGGTCGAATGCTTCATGATCGAATCCTGGCTGGAACACTTGCGCCAGCACGAGCGCGAAATCGCCTCAGACAAGCACATCTACAAGAAGGCACATGCATTTCACATCGGCGACCGGCCACCGAAAGTCACGCACTACATTGGCGGCCATTTGCGCGAGCAGCCGCTCTTCTGGTAGGCCGGTGAGTTCCTATGTTCGGCGCGGCCACGGCAGGCGCGGCAGAAAACGGCCTGCCGTGGTCGCGTAGGTGGCGTAGTTCGGGTATTGCTGCCGCAGCAAATCTTCCTCGAGCGACGATTTTTTCCACAGCACTGCTAGCAGAAGCAGCCAGCAGGTTGTCTGGTACCAAGAGAATCCGGACAATGCGGGCGCGGCGCACAGCAGCAGAACGGCGGTGTACATCGGGTGCCGGATAACGCGGTATGGGCCGCTGGTCACCAGATGGCCGTCTGGCCTGGGTTCCGGGCGAATATTGAAATTGCCGATGCGGTTGAAAAACAGTGTCCAGATGCCGAGCGCAATGCCGGCAACCATCGCTGCCACTGCCGTGCCAGACAGCCGCAATTCCGCCAGCCAGGCAAAAAGCATCAATCCGATCAGCGCGAACTGGGCGGCGACCAGCAGGCGGCTCAAGGTTGCCGTTTTCAACACGCACCTCGCCGTTCGTTGCCGGATGATGTTGGCCGTGTGCCGATCTTCATGGGGATAATCTCGCGATGGCTTGTTAAACGGCATTATCGCGTCAATCCGGCTGCAATGCGCAAGTGCAATCCAATGCGCATGCATAACAAGCAGGGCGGGAAGGTACAGACCATCAGGCGCAGATGACGCTGCATTCCGGCGTTTGCCGCATTCAGGCTGACAGAACCGCGTACTGAGCGCTGAATCCCTGCCGGTATTCGGCGGCCAGCCGGTCGGCTGTCTGCCGCAACAGTTCCGGATTGGCCGCCAAAGCCTGTGCCAGTTGTGTTGCCAGATGGCGTGTTCCGGTCATGCCAATCATCGCCAGCGGTTCCCAGGCGGAGGCATATGCTGCCTGCTTGCTGGCGTGGGGGAGAGATTCATCCGCCAGCAGACTGACGTGCGGCAACGCAAATGCGGTCGCGACGATGCGGCCGTGCAGGCTGCTGCCGCAAAAACCGCGGCTGGCGGCAATCAGCGCGCAAATGTCCCACAGGTGCAGCGATTCGAAAATTGCCGTCGCTGTTGTCGTCATGCGGGCGGCGCAGCGCCGGTAAACGTCCAGATCATCGTGCCAGGTGGCGGCGCCAGCGCGGAAGAATACGATGCCAAGCCCATTTTCTGCCGATGCCTGATCGAGTTTGGCTGCGATGGCAGACAGCGTGGCATCGTCGCCGAAATTGGCGCTGAATTGCACAGCGAGATAACCGTGTGGAAATCGTTGCCGAATCTGCGCAACTTCAGCTTGTATACACCGCTGCCGGATACGATCGCCAAACAGTTCTGCTACCATCACGGCCGGATCGGGCATCAGGTGTGCGGTGATGCCGGCGGATGACAGATGCGCCAGCGTGTGCCGCTCACGCACGCCAATCGCATCGGCGGCGCGCAAGTTGGCCAGAACCTCGGCCCGCATTGACGCCGGTATCTCGTCCAGCGCAACGCCGCCGACCGCATTGAAAATCACCCGATTGATTTGCTTCCGCCGTGTGCGGGAAACGCAATACGGTGCCAGCGCATCCGTTCGCAGTGCTTCGCGTGTCCACGCCGGCCTTTCCTGCGGTCTGGCATCAAGCCGCACGATGGTTCGCTGCGCCGTTTCCGGCGGCAATAGCATCGCTGCGGCTTCCCACGCGCTGCAGGTCAGAATTTCTCCACCGACATGCATCAAGTCAGCTTTCTGGCCTCCCAGTTCGTCCAGCAGTCCTGGCAGCGCGGCCACGCGATGCCCGCCATAAGCCCGCAAATCGCGCTCTGCCAGCCCGGCAAACAGCAAATTCTTGTCGGGCAGCAGCGCAGCGGCAATATGCGGAAACAGCAGATCGCCGAAGTTGTGGCGGTCGAAGGCGCCGAACAGGATGAGCGGCGTGGTGTCGGCTGAAGGCGAATTCATCTGGCGCAAAAAGAAAGGGGTTGGTGAATGCTATCACGCGATGAAAAGCCCCCCATTTGCTGGACTAACGCTCAGAATAATTGAGCGAGCGGTTCAATAACATTGTCCCGGCTCCCAAATTGCAATATATTAGCCTGTTAAATAAACAGGTCATGGCGACCGCGTCAATGCACTGGGAAAAGCAATGCTCACCGGCGAACTCCGCACCAAGGTCGATACCGTCTGGAACTCCTTCTGGACTGGTGGAATTTCAAATCCGCTCGAAGTCATTGAGCAAATCACTTACCTGCTTTTCATCCGTCGGCTGGATGACCTTCACACCCTCGAAGAAAACAAGGCAAACCGCCTGAAAAAGCCGATGGAGCGGCGCATTTTTCCGGAAGGGAACGACACCAAAGGCCGCAGCTACGAAGACCTGCGCTGGTCGCGCTTCAAGAACTTCGCTGCATCGGAAATGTACGCTGTCGTCGGTGAGCACGTGTTTCCGTTCCTGCGCACGATGGGGAGTGATGGTTCGACCTACGCCACACACATGAGGGATGCACGTTTTACCATCCCGACAGCTGCCTTATTGTCACGCGTCGTGGACTTGCTGGACCACCTCCCGATGGACAACCGGGACACCACCGGCGACCTGTACGAGTACATGCTGGGCAAGATTGCGGCCGCCGGCCAGAATGGCCAGTTCCGCACGCCACGGCACATCATTCGGCTGATGGTTGAACTCACAGCACCGACCGCGAGCGACACCATTTGCGACCCGGCATGTGGTTCCGCCGGCTTCCTGGTGGCCGCTGGCGAATACCTGCGCGAAAAGCATCCGGAAATCCTTCGCGATGCCAAAAACCGAGAACACTTCCACAGCGGCATGTTCCACGGCTACGACTTCGACAACACCATGCTACGCATTGGCAGCATGAACATGATGCTGCATGGTGTCGAAAACCCGGACATCCGTTACAAGGATTCTCTGGCGCAAGACCATGCTGGCGATGAAGAAGCTTACTCGCTCATTCTGGCCAATCCGCCGTTTGCCGGGTCGCTGGATTATGAAAACACCGCCAAGGATTTGCTGGCCATCGTCAAAACCAAGAAAACCGAGCTGCTGTTCCTGACCCTGTTCCTGCGTCTGCTGAAGCCTGGCGGCCGTGCTGCAGTCATCGTGCCGGACGGTGTGCTGTTCGGTTCCTCCAAAGCGCACCGCGAGCTGCGCAAAAACCTGGTCGAAAACCAGAAGCTGGATGCCGTCATCTCCTTGCCATCCGGCGTGTTCAAACCCTATGCGGGCGTATCGACCGCGATATTGCTCTTCACCAAAACCAATTCTGGCGGTACTGACCATGTGTGGTTCTACGACATGCAAGCCGATGGATGGAGCCTGGATGACAAACGCCAGCCGCAATTGGATGAAGACAAGCTCGGCGTTACACCCGCCGAAAAGCTGACAGACGCCGAACACGCGAAGAACAACCTGCCGGATGTGCTGACCCGCTGGAGCCAGCATGACGGTTCCGAAAAAAAGCGTGCGCGTACCGAGCAAAGCTTCTGTGTGCCAAAGTCGGACATCGCTGGCAACAACTATGACCTTTCCATCAACCGCTACAAGGAAGTGGTACATGTGGTGATTGAGCATCTGCCGCCGAAAGAAATTCTGGCGAAGCTGGCTGCATTAGAAGTCGAGATTCAAGACGGAATGAAGATACTCGAAAGGATGTTGTAATGCATCCAACAACCGGTTGGCAGACAATTGCGCTTGACGATTGCTTTTGGTTTCAAGAGGGACCTGGAGTTCGAAAGTGGCAGTTCATGAACTCTGGCATCAAACTGTTGAATGTCGCAAATATCGAAAAAGACGGAAAACTCAATCTTGCAAAAACAGACAGGCATCTATCTGTAGATGAAGTAGAAGCAAAATACAAGCACTTCCTTCTGGATGTTGGGGATTTGGTCATTGCGAGTTCGGGTATTTCATTTGACCAAGATAATCTACTCAAAACCCGCGGTGCTTTTGTTGAAAAAGCACATCTTCCCCTATGCCTGAACACAAGCACAATTCGCTTTAAAGCCAAGGATAATATTTCTGATTTGAAATTTCTGAAGCATTGGATTGATAGTCGTGAATTTAGAGAGCAGATAACCAAACGTGTTACAGGGAGCGCTCAACAAAACTTTGGTCCTTCTCACCTCAAAGAATTAAGGATTTCGCTCCCTCTTCTTAACGAACAACGCCGCATCGCCGCCATTCTCGACCAAGCAGATGCGCTGCGCGCCAAGCGCCGGGAAGCGTTGGCGCAGTTGGATGAACTGCAGCAGGCGATTTTCATGGAGATGTTTGGAGACCCAGTTGGAAACCCCAAAAAATGGTCTGAATCCTACGCATTAGGGGATGTAGCAGATATTGTTTCAGGAGTTACAAAGGGACGGAATCTGAACGGGAAGAATACAAGGATTGTCCCCTATCTTGCAGTAGCGAATGTCCAAGATAAAGCACTTAACTTGTCTGCCATTAAGGAAATTGAAGTCACTGATGATGAAATTCAACGCTACCTCCTAAAGAAAGATGATTTACTCCTTACTGAAGGAGGTGACCCTGATAAATTAGGGCGTGGAACAATATGGAATAATGAACTGCCTGAATGTATTCATCAAAATCATATTTTTCGAGTGAGATTAAAAACAGAAAATATTGAGCCACTTTTTCTAAACTGGCTTGTTGGCAGTCAAAGAGGAAAAAATTACTTTCTTCGCTCTGCAAAGCAAACAACAGGAATCGCGTCAATCAACATGACGCAACTACGTGGCTTCCCATTACTCATTCCCCCGCTCAAACTTCAGCAAGAGTTCGCAGAGACGCTTCGTAATATTGAGAAACAGAAAAATATACAACACCAAGCTCAAATAAAACTTGAGGACCTTTTTTCATCCCTCCAATACAGCGCTTTCCGAGGAGAACTCTAGATGAGCAACTTCGCCTTCCTCCAGTCCGAATGGACACTGCTGTTCGAATCGGCCAGCAAGGCGGAAGGCGCGGTTCATAACGACGCGCGGGCATCCTGCTTTTATGCGCGGCGCACGCTGGAAATGGCGGTGGCATGGCTGTACAAGCATGACCCAATGCTGAAGTTGCCTTATCAGGATAACCTCAGCGCGCTGATACACGAACCCACTTTCAGGCAAACCGTCGGCGATGCGCTGTTCACCAAGGCACGCCTCATCCGTGAACTGGGAAATCTGGCGGTCCACAGCACCAAGAAAATTCTTGCCAGCGATGCCATCAGCGCCACGCGGGAACTGTTCCATTTCTGTTACTGGCTGGCGCGCACCTATGGCCGGCAATCGCGGCCGCCATCGGATTTACGATTCAACGCCAGCTTTGTTGCCAAAGTTCCTCCTGCCCCCGTCCAGTCGCAAGTGCAGTTGCAGAAACTGGAAAGTGAACTCCACGCCAGGGACGAGCAGCTATCGGTGCTGCTCGCGCACAAGGCATCGCTGGATGAAGAACTGCAAAAACTCCGCGCCGAAGTGGCCGCTGCAAAAACGGCAAACGCAGCCATTCCCGATACCCACGACTATTCGGAAGCAGAAACCCGCAAGGCCTTCATCGACCTGTTGCTCAAGGAGGCCGGCTGGAATTTGGACCCTGCCAAGAACTTCGAGGTCGAGGTCGCCGGCATGCCCAACAATGAAGGGAAAGGGTTCGCGGATTACGTTCTTTGGGGGGACGACGGTAAACCGCTGGCTGTGATTGAAGCCAAGCGCACAACGCGCAACCCGAACGAAGGTCAGCAGCAAGCGAAGCTTTATGCCGACTGCCTGCAAAACATGCACGGCCAGCGGCCCATCATTTTCTACTCGAATGGCTACGAACACTGGATGTGGGATGACGCATCCTATCCGCCGCGTGCCGTTCAAGGGTTTTACAAGAAGCCCGAACTCGAATTGCTGGTTCAGCGCCGCACCAGCCGAAGAAAGCTGGCAGAAGCCGTCATCAACAAGGAAATCGTCGGTCGCCATTACCAGACCCGAGCCATCCGCCGCGTAGGCGCCAGCTTTGAGAATGACCACCAGCGCAAGGCACTGGTTGTGATGGCAACCGGCGCAGGCAAGACGCGCACGGTTATCGCGATGGCGGATTTGCTGATGCGCTGCAACTGGGCCAAGCGCATCCTGTTCCTGGCCGACCGCGTGGCGCTGGTGAACCAAGCCGTCAACGCCTTCAAGACGCACTTGCCGGATGCAGCGCCCGTCAACCTCGTCACAGACAAGGCCACGGAAGGGCGCGTGTATGTGTCGACCTACCCGACGATGATGAACTTGATAGATGACGTCTGCAATGACGAGCGCCGCTTTGGCGTCGGTCATTTCGACCTCATCGTCATCGACGAGGCTCACCGTTCTGTTTATCAGAAGTACCGCGCCATCTTCGAATACTTTGATTCATTGCTGGTCGGCCTGACCGCCACCCCCAAGGACGAAATCGACCACAACACCTATGGCCTGTTCGACCTGGAAACCGGCGTGCCGACCGATGCCTACGGGCTGGAAGAAGCCGTGGCGGATGGCCATCTGGTGCCGCCAGTCCCCATTTCGGTGCCGCTGAAATTCCAGCGCGAAGGCATCAAGTACGATGAACTGTCCGAGGAAGAAAAGGAAGAGTGGGATTCTCTGGAGTGGGGTGAAGATGGCGATGTTCCGGATGAAGTTGGGGCAGGCGCCATCAACCAGTGGTTGTTCAATGAAAATACGGTTGACCAAGCATTAGAAACCCTGATGACCAAAGGCCAGAAGGTGGCTGGTGGCGACCGGCTGGGCAAGACCATCATTTTTGCGAAAAACAATGACCACGCCGATTACATTGCCAAGCGCTTTGATGCCAATTACCCGCACTACAAGGGACACTTCGCCCGGGTGGTGACCTATAAGACCGAATACGCGCAAAGCCTTATCGATGAATTCTCGAAAAAGGAGAGTGCCCCGCACATCGCCATTTCGGTGGACATGCTGGACACCGGCATCGATGTACCTGAGGTGGTCAATCTGGTTTTCTTCAAGGTGGTGCGCTCCCGTACGAAATTCTGGCAGATGCTCGGGCGTGGAACACGTTTGTGCAAAGACCTGTTCGCTCCCGGCGAGGATAAGCAGAACTTCTACATTTTCGATTTTTGCCAGAATCTGGAGTTCTTCAGCCAGAACCCGGACTTTTCTGAGGGTTCCAGCACGGAATCGCTCAGTACCCGCCTGTTCAAGGCACGACTTGAGATAATTGCCGGACTGGATGCCAATCTGTTTGCCGGCACCGGAGTGGAAGAACCACCGCCACCTCCTTATGGTGAACAGCTCACGATGAACCAGGTGCGGAATGATACCGCCGCGCTGCTGCACCAAACCGTTGCTGCCATGAAGCTCGACAATTTTGTCGTGCGCCCTCAGCGCAGGCATGTGGAGAAGTTTGCGAAAGCCGCGACGTGGGAAAAACTGGGCAAAGGCGATATTCAGGAGCTATCCACCCATGTCGCCGGCCTGCCGACCGAACTGACTGATGAGGATGAAGAAGCCAAACGGTTTGACATGCTGGTGTTGCGCACTCAGCTTGCCATTCTGCAAAAGAAGTCGGACTGGACTGGGCTGAAGGAGCGGATGCAGGCAATTGCCAGCGCGCTGGAAGAACAAACCGCCATTCCCGCCATCAAGGCAGAAATGGTGCTTATCCAGAGCGTGAGCAGCGACGAGTGGTGGGAAGGCGTCACCGTGCCGATGCTGGAAACCGTCCGGCGCAGGCTTCGCGCCTTGGTCAAGCTGCTTCCCAAAGGCGAGAAAAAAATCGTCTATACCAACTTCGAAGATGAATTAGGAGAGGTCGCAACCATCGACCTGCCGCAAATCACCGCTGGCTTGAACATGGCGAGATTCAAGGACAAGGCACGTGCATTCCTGCGGGAACACGAATCGCACCTCTCGTTGCAGCGCCTCCGTCGCAATCAGCCACTGACGCCATCAGACCTGTCTGAACTTGAAAACATGCTGGTCGAAGCTGGCGGCTCGCCGGAGCTGATTAGTCAGGTCAAGGAAAAAAACAAGGGGCTGGGCTTGTTCATCCGCTCGCTGGTTGGCCTGGAACGCGAAGCGGCCATGCACCTACTTGGCGAATTCATCAGCGGCACAACCGCAACTCCCAATCAGATTGAGTTCATCAACCTTATTGTGGAGCATCTGACAGAGAACGGTGTGATGGAGCCGGCGCGCCTGTATGAATCGCCGTTTACCGATATCAGCTCGATGGGGCCGGATGGGGTGTTCCCGTCAGCGAAGGTGGACCAACTGGTGAAGGTGCTGGAGGATATCTGGCAAAGCGCTGTGGCCTGAACGTTGCTGCATAGATGAACCGGTCATAATTCCCATCATTTTTAAAGGAAGCCAAATGAACACAAAAATCGGAAAGGCCATCGGGGCGATAGTAGTAATCATCGCGCTAGCTATCGCGGGTTATTGGTATTGGTCTCCTTTTCTTGCGCTCAAACAAATGCATACCGCGGTCATCAAAGGAGATGCCGGCGCCTTTAATGAAGCCGTTGATTTTCCGAAGCTGCGCGAAAGCCTGAAGGGCCAGTTCTCTGCCATGCTGGCCAAACAAGTTGCCAAGCAGTCAGAATCAGGAAATCCGTATGCCCAAGCTGGCGCAAATCTTGGCGCTGCATTAGGAATGGCAATGGCCAATTCTATGGTTGAGGCGATGGTGCGCCCGGAATTCGTCATGAACATTCTGAAGGAAGGGCGCCTTAAAAAGCATGGCCAACAAGCCCCAAATCAACAAGCGGCGCCTGAAGCAAAAAACACTGAGAAGAAGCCCGAGTGGGACTATGAGCGTAAAGGTGTGAATCAAATCGTGGTGTTTATTGTTGACCGGACAAAAAAGAAAGAGGAACAACCTAGCCTGGTATTCGAGCGATACGGTTTCGCAACCTGGAAGCTGACGGAAATTCGGCTACCGGATTTAATGGGGTAAGCCATGCAACTAATATGGGCAAAGATGCAGTTGCAGGGGCGATAGTTGGCGCAGGCATTGCTTCATTTGTACCCGGTGTTGGGACAATGGCTGGTGCTGCCGAGGGTGCTGCTGTCGGTGTTTACAAAAATATGGGGAAAGAGTAATTCGTAACTGGCCGAGCTTGGCTATCCTCCGCCTCGCGCGCAAAGCGAGATTAATGCCAATATGCAAAGCGAAGAATTGGTTTTGATGTGTAAGTTAAGCTGATATTTCGGACAGGATTCGGACACGAACACCTGAAAAAGAAAAACGGGTAGCGTTAAATTTCGCTAACCCGTTGAATTTATTGGTCGGGACGGTGGGATTCGAACTCACGACCCCCTGCACCCCATGCAGGTGCGCTACCAGGCTGCGCTACGCCCCGACGAACTGACAATTATAGCAGAGCAGCGCCCGTTTCGTGTTCGAGTTAGGCGCGATTTGCCGCCGTCGGCATTACAATTCGCTGGCGCAATTTTTTACGCTTGGCATTGGGGCGAATCGCTGGTTTTCTGGGCGAGCGTATTGCGCGAGCGGTCAATCATTCAGGGGGATGCATGGGAGTGGAAATCGAGCGGAAGTTTCTGGTGCGCGGCGATGGCTGGAAATCGTCGGGGACGAGCACGCTGTTGCGGCAGGGCTTTCTTTCCTCTGAGCCAGACCGTGTCGTGCGCGTCCGGATCGAAGGTGAAGCGGCGACGATGACCATCAAGGGGCGCACCGTCGGCGCGACGCGCAGTGAGTGGGAATACCCGATCCCGCTGGCCGATGCACAGGCAATGCTCGACCGCTTGTGCGAGCAGCCGCTGATCGAGAAATACCGTCACCGGATCGAGCATCAGGGGATGATGTGGGAAGTGGACGAATTTCTGGGCGAAAATGCCGGGTTGGTGGTGGCGGAAATTGAACTGGCATCCGAGGGGCAGCCATTCGCCAAACCTGAATGGGTCGGCGACGAAGTGACGCAGGATGGACGCTATGCGAATGCCAGCCTGGTGCGGCGTCCGTTCCGGCAATGGAAGTAGCGCAGCCTGCTTGTTTTGATAAAACCGCTGGGGTATATGGATAAATTTGTGCGTTAGGCCACATATTCCGGGGTAATTTTTATATACTGGGGTGAGTATATTTTTTTGACCTAACTGACGGGATGTTCATTTTGTTCAGTTATTTTTTTCTTGCCTGAGCAGGCGGTGTCTGAAAATTGGCTGTAAGCCGAGAGGCTGTGTGTTATCGTATGCCGGTTTAAAACAGCGGACGTACATCGGTGCGCATTTCATTGCAGGGAGCTTGCATGGTTTTGATCATTCTTATCGTCGTATTGTGCGCACTGCGTTATTTCGAAGTCGGGTTCTTTGCCCATATGTCCTGGTGGTGGGTTGCCGGGGTGTTTGCGGTGGCGTTCCTGTGGTTTGAATTCGGCGAGAAGATGCTCGGCCTGGACCGCCGGCGGGCGCATGAATCGCTGGAGCAGGCGCGCGAGGATCGGGTGAAGAGGACGTTCGGCAAGAAGTGAAAATCAACGTATGCCATCGTTAAATGGCTGATAAGGTCCAATAAAGTACTTGCAAATCTGTACTTTTGCATTATGGACGTTAATTTCCCCTCCCAAAAAAGTTCCGCGTAGCCCCATTTCAAGAACTACTGCGCTCAGCAAGTTCCGAGGCGCAAAATTTTACGTCCGCAATCAATACTCACCAGCGTCCGTTGGGCTGACGTAAAAAAACCCTGCTTTCCGAAGGAAGCAGGGTTTATCAGCAATCTGAGGCAGCCGAAGCTGCCTTTTTGTGAAAATTGCTGTCAGCTTATTTGGCCGAAGCGGCGGAGGCCGATGATGCATTGGCTTTCGCCGGCAGGGCTGGAGGTGCTGATGGCACAGACGGTGCCGGTACAACCACAACCGTCGGTGCAGGTGCAGCAGCATGCGAGCCGCTGGTCGCGGAAACGCCGGAAGCTGGGAGCAGCGGCACGATCAGCAGCGCTACGATGTTGATGATCTTGATCAGCGGGTTCACGGCCGGACCAGCAGTGTCCTTGTATGGATCGCCAACGGTATCGCCGGTGACAGCAGCCTTGTGTGCGTCCGAACCTTTACCGCCGAAATGGCCATCCTCGATGTATTTCTTCGCGTTGTCCCATGCGCCACCGCCGGTGGTCATCGAAATCGCGACGAACAGGCCCGTGACGATCGTGCCCATCAGCAGGCCGCCGAGCGCGGCAGCGCCGAGGATAAGGCCAACCAGAATCGGCACGATGACCGGCAGCAGCGATGGCAGGATCATTTCCTTGATCGCGGCCGAGGTCAGCATGTCAACCGCCTTGTCGTATTGCGGCTTGGCCGTGCCTTCCATGATGCCGGGGATTTCCTTGAACTGGCGACGCACTTCGACCACGACGGCGCCGGCTGCGCGGCCAACAGCTTCCATCGCCATCGCGCCGAACAGATACGGAATCAGGCCGCCGATGATCAGGCCAACGATGACTTTCGGATCGGACAGGTCGAACGCGGTGCTCTGGCCGACCGATTCCAGCGCATGCGTGTAGTCCGCGAACAGCACCAGCGCAGCCAGACCGGCGGAACCGATGGCATAGCCCTTGGTCACGGCCTTGGTGGTGTTGCCAACCGCGTCCAGCGGGTCGGTAATGGCACGCACCGACTCAGGCATGCCGGACATTTCAGCGATGCCGCCTGCGTTATCGGTGATCGGGCCGTAGGCGTCGAGCGCAACGATGATGCCGGCCATCGACAGCATCGATGTGGCGGCGATGGCAACGCCGTACAGGCCGGCCAGCTTGTAGGTGATGAGGATGGCCGCGCAGACGGCCAGAACCGGATATGCAGTCGATTTCATCGACACGCCCAGCCCGGCGATGATGTTGGTGCCGTGGCCGGTGGTCGAGGCTTCAGCGATATGCTGCACCGGCTTGAATTCGGTGCCGGTGTAATACTCGGTGATGTACACCATCAGGCCTGTCAGCACGATGCCGACGACAGTCGAGCCGATCATCGGCCACAGCATGCTGGCCGGCATCACCAGATAGGTGACCACGGCAAAGCCGATCAGCGACAGGATGGCCGCCCACCACAGGCCGGTATACAGCGCCGACATGATTTTCTTGCCCGGTTTTGCCTTGACCATCGAGCAGCCGATGATCGATGCGATGATCGAAACGGCGCCCAGCAGCAGCGGATAGACAATGGCTTGCGTGGTGGCGTTGGTGATCAGCAGTGCGCCAAGCAGCATGGTGGCGATTAGCGTCACGACGTAGGTTTCAAACAAGTCGGCGGCCATGCCAGCGCAATCGCCGACGTTGTCGCCAACGTTATCGGCAATCACTGCCGGGTTGCGTGGGTCGTCTTCCGGAATGCCTGCTTCGACCTTGCCAACCAGGTCAGCGCCAACGTCAGCGCCCTTGGTGAAGATGCCGCCGCCAAGACGGGCGAAGATCGAAATCAGCGATGCGCCGAAAGCCAGACCGATCAGCGGCTTGATGATGTCGTGCTGCGACAGCGTGGTGCCGGCAGGCGCCAGCGCGACCAGCGCAACGTAGAAAATGGCAACGCCCAGGAGGCCAAGGCCGGCGACCAGCATGCCGGTGATTGCGCCGCCTTTGAACGCGACATTCAGCGCTTCGTTCATGCCTTTGGTGGCGGCCTGTGCCGTGCGCACGTTCGCGCGTACCGACACATTCATGCCGATGAAACCGCATGCGCCGGACAGCACTGCGCCGATGACAAAACCGGCGGCCGTCCAGAGGCCCAAGCCCGGCAGGACGGCAATGATAATGGTCAGCACGACGCCGACGATGCCGATGGTGCGGTATTGCCGCGAAAGATAGGCGCCAGCGCCTTGCTCAATGGCGGTTGCAATCGCTTGCATCCGCTCGTTGCCGGCGTCCTGCTTCAGGATCCAGCCACGCGCCCATAGGCCGTAGATGACGGCGAGTACGCCGCAAGCTACGGTGAACCACAAACCTGCTGTCATGTTTACTCCTTATATATCTACGACATTGATGTTGAAAATAGTTGTGCCGTTTCTCTTCGATGGGCAACAGGCGGTTTTGCGCCTGTTGCCGGCGCTTGTTCGCACACGAGAGTGTTTTATTAGTTTTCCAGCGCCGACATTGTGTTGGCGCGGATCTGGTCGATCGAGCCGACGCCAGCAACCTTGCGATACTGCGGCGCGCCCGGTTCGCCCGACTGCGCCCATTTGCTGTAGTAGCCGATCAGGACTTCGGTTTGCTCGTGATACACGGACAGACGTTTTTTTACCGTGGTTTCGTTATCGTCGTCGCGCTGGATCAGGTCTTCGCCAGTCAAGTCATCCTTGCCTGCGACTTTCGGCGGATTGAACGTGACATGATAGACGCGCCCTGAGGCAGGATGTACGCGGCGGCCAACCATGCGTTCGATGATGTCTCCGTCGGGCACGTCGATTTCAATCACGCGATCGATTGCAATGCCGGCTTCTTTCATTGCCTCTGCTTGCGGAATCGTGCGCGGAAAGCCGTCGAACAGGTAGCCGTTGGTGCAATCAGGATTTTTCAGTCGATCCTTGACCAGATTGATGATCAGATCGTCGGACACAAGACCGCCAGATTCCATCACCTTCTTCGCCTCGATGCCCAGCGGCGTGCCGGCCTTGACGGCGGCGCGCAGCATGTCGCCGGTCGAGATTTGCGGGATGTTGTATTTTTCCCGGATGAAAGATGCTTGTGTGCCCTTGCCGGCACCAGGTGCTCCTAACAGGATGAGACGCATGTCGTTTCCTAACGATGGTTGGTTGCCAATGATTGGTTGCTATTGCAAATGTTTGCTTACATTACAGGTAAATTGTCAAAATGCTGTTGTACGCGCGCTAAGTCATGCGGCGTATCGACGCCGGCGGCCGGCGCGTCAGCGGTGACATGCACCGCGATCGGCTGGCCATGCCATAGCACGCGCAACTGTTCGAGCGATTCAATTTTTTCCAGCGGCGACACCGGCAATTTCGGGTAAGCCTGCAGAAATGCATTGCGGTAGGCGTACAGCCCGATGTGGCGCAGGGGCGCATCACTTTGCGGCATCTGTTCGCGCGAACGCGCATACGCATCGCGGTTCCACGGAATCGGTGCGCGCGAAAAATACAGCGCACGGCCATTCTTGTCCAACACGACTTTGACGATGTTCGGGTCGAACACTTCATTGATGCTGGCGATCGGGTGCGCTGCTGTCGCCATCGGCACGGTGGACGATACCAGCTTCGCTGTGGCGGCAATCAGTTGCGGGTCGATCAACGGTTCGTCGCCCTGCACGTTGACCACTACCGCCTCGTCCGACAGTCCCATCGCGGCCGCCACTTCGGCAATCCGGTCGGTGCCGGACGGATGATCGCTACGCGTCATTTGTACTGCCACGCCATGCGCGCTGCATGCGGCGACGATGTCTGCATGGTCGGTCGCGACCACGACTTCGGCCGCGCCGGACAGCCGTGCGCGTTCGGCCACGCGCACCACCATCGGCTTGCCGCCGAGGTCGGCTAGTGGCTTGCCCGGCAGGCGGGTTGACGCAAGTCGCGCAGGAATGATGACAGTGAAGGGCATTGGTTTATTCGGATTGCAAGCAGGCGGGGTGTTCAATGGCCGGCCGTTTCCGGTTCAGGCTCCAGTTCGCGTGCCTGGTCGGCCAGCATGATCGGAATGTCGTCGCGTATTGGATAGGCGAGCCTGTCCGGGCGGCAAATCAGTTCCTGCGCCTCCCTGTCATAAATCAGTGGCCCCTTGCATATTGGGCACACCAGGACATCAAGCAGCCCTTTGTTCACGTAACTTCTCCACGATCTGTCTGGCTAGCGCCGCATCAATGCGCGCCGTCACAGGAACGACCCAAAGCCGCCGGATATTCTCGGGCAGCTCGAAAAGCGCACATTTTACTGCATCTTTTTCGGTTATTAGGATGATATCCGCCTCAATGTTGCTAAATGGACTGGTTTTATAGTCGAAATGATCCGGCAGCGGCAGTTCGGCGAAGTGCAGGCCGGCGGCGCGCAGCATGGAAAAAAAGCGTGCCGGATTGCCGATGCCGGCCGCCGCAGCCAGTCTTGCTGGTTGATGAGGCCCGTTATGCGAGATTGCCGGCAAGTGTGTCAGCGGAACGCGATGCGTGCGTTCCGGCATTCTTTCGGCGATTTCGCCTGCTAGTTGCATCTGGGTAATGTTGCCCGCCGATGGCGGCAATCTGGGCGCATTCATTACGGTGAAATCGCGCCGGCGCGATGCTGGTTCGCGCAGCGGTCCGGCCGGCAGCATCCAGCCGTTGCCGTTGCCGCGTTCGTCGCACAGCACGATTTCAATGTCGCGCTGCAATGCGTAGTGCTGCAAGCCATCATCTGAAATGATGACATCGACTTGCGGATGCGCAACCAGCAGCGCCAGTCCGGCAGCGGCGCGGTTGCGTCCGACCATCACCGGGCAATGCGCCCGTTGTGCGATCAGCAGCGGCTCATCGCCAACATCATCCGGACGGGAAGTGGCAGTCACTGCATGCGGCTGCGCGGTTTTCGCGCCATGACCGCGCGAAATTACGCCCGGGGTGAAACCGGCAGCGCGCAAGGCTTTAACCAGCCAGATCACGAACGGCGTTTTGCCGGTGCCGCCGACGAAGATGTTGCCGGCGACGATGACAGGCACCGGCAAACGGGTCGATGCCAGCAGCCCGGTGCGATACAGTGCGCGGCGCACGGCGGTGACTGCACGAAACAGCAGCGACAGTGGCCATAGCAGACAGGCGACCAGCCCCCTGCGCTGCCACAGGCGCATCAGGGTCGATTCAAGCTTGGCGGGTTGGCTCGGCATGCGGTTCTGGGTGACGGATGGAGAAAAGCCGGGGCAGCAGTCGATTGGAATCCGGTTTGGGGGGCGGAAAAATACTCCCGCCAGTATTTTAAATACCGCCTCGGAATATTTGGCGCGGCGGTATTGTTTTGTTATATACCCCGCCAGATATGCAATATGGCGGGGCGGCGTTTCAAACCTGCGTGAACGCTGGCCGTTTACTTGCCGTGGCGCGACTGGGTGGCGAACGTCAGCCGCTCCAGCCCAGCCAGCCGCGCGGCTTCGAGCACATTGATCACGCGCTGGTGCGGCGCATCGCCGTCGGCGGCAATGATGACCACAGGATTGCTGCCAGCACCGCCAGCGGCCTGACGCAAGTCGTTCGCCAGCGAAAGTGGATCCTGATAGCTGACGCGCACGTTGTTGACCGCGTATTCACCGCGCGCGTTGATGGCGACGCTGATTTCCTGCGGACGCTCAGGCATCTTCTGCGCATCGGCAGTCGGCAGCGTGATTTGCAGTTCGGTGAACTTGCTGTAGGTGGTCGAAACCATCAGGAAGATCAGGATCACCAGCAGCACGTCGATGAACGGGATCAGGTTGATTTCGGGGTCTTCGCGGCCCTTGCCGCGGCGAAAATTCATCACGGTGATGTCTCCCGCTTACGATTTGCGCTTGCCGTGCACGATATCGACGAACTTCACCGCCTGCTGTTCCATGTCGACCACGAAGCTGTCGACCAGTGCACGGAAGTGGCGGTAGAACACCAGCGCCGGCATCGCAATCAGCAGGCCGAAGCCGGTGTTATACAGCGCGACTGAAATACCGTGCGCCAGTTGCGCCGGGTTGGTGCCGGCGGCGTTTTGCGCGCCGAAGATTTCAATCATGCCGACCACGGTGCCGAACAGCCCCATCAGCGGCGCCAGCGTGGCGATGGTGCCGATGGTAGTCAAAAAGCGTTCGAGCTGGTGCGCGACGCCGCGGCCAGCTTCCTCGATCGATTCTTTCATCACTTCGCGCGGCGCGTCGGCATTGCGCAGTCCGGCCGCCAGCACGCAGCCGAGCGGCGAGTTCTGCGCCAGATTGTCGAGCACTTCGTCGGTAATTTGGCCGTTTTGATGCACGGTAATGACTTCATCGAGCAGTGTTTTCGGCAGGATGCGATCCCGCCGCAAATAAACGATGCGTTCGATGATCAGCGCTAGCGCGATGACGGAAGCAATTAGCAGGAACCAGATGGGCCAGCCCGCGGCTTGGATGATGGAAAACACAGCACACTCCCTCGATCAAAAGCAAATTGAAAACGGTTTTTCTTGCGCCTCGGCCTGCAGCTGGGCACGTACCTTAGCTTGCGCTGAGCTGCGCCCGGATGCGCGCAATCGACGCCTTCACCTGTTCCGGAGCCGTGCCGCCGGCATGCGCGCGTGCGGCGACCGAGCCTTCGAGCGTCAGCACGGCAGCGACATCGGCTTCGATCAGCGGCGAGAATTCGCGCAGTTCAGCCAGCGTCAGGTCGGTCAGGTCGCAGCCGCGTTCGGCGCAGATGCGCACCGCGCGCGCGACCACGCCGTGCGAATCGCGGAACGCCAGGCCTTTTTTCACCAGATAATCGGCCAGGTCGGTTGCGGTCGCATAGCCTTGCAGCGCTGCGGCGCGCATCGCTTCCGGCTTGACCGTGATGCCCGTGGCCATGTCGGCGAAGATGCGCAGCGTGTCGGTCACGGTATCGATTGCGTCGAACAGCGGTTCCTTGTCTTCCTGGTTATCCTTGTTGTACGCCAGCGGCTGGCCCTTCATCAGCGTCAACAACGAAATCAGGTCGCCGTTCACGCGGCCGGTCTTGCCGCGCGCCAGTTCCGGCACGTCCGGATTCTTCTTTTGCGGCATGATCGACGACCCGGTGCAGAAGCGATCGGCGATGTCGATGAAGCCGACCCTCGGGCTCATCCACAGGATCAGTTCTTCTGACAGGCGCGAAATGTGCGTCATCGTCAGCGCTGCTGCGGCGCAGAATTCGATCGCGAAATCGCGGTCGGATACTGCGTCGAGCGAGTTGTGGCAAATGTCGTCGAAACCGAGCGTTTTCGCCACGCGCATCCGGTCGATCGGGAACGTGGTGCCGGCCAGCGCGGCTGCGCCCAGCGGCAGGCGGTTCACGCGCTTGCGGCAATCAGCCATCCGTTCCGCGTCGCGGCCGAACATTTCGACGTAAGCGAGCAGATGGTGACCAAACGTGACCGGCTGCGCCACTTGCAGGTGGGTGAAGCCGGGCATGATGGTGGCCGCGTGCGGTTCGGCCAGATTCACCAGCGCCAGCCGCAATTCCTTCAGCAGATTGGCGATGTCGTCGATGGCCGCGCGCAGGTACAGGCGCACGTCGGTCGCGACCTGATCGTTGCGTGAACGCCCTGTGTGCAGCCGGCGGCCTGCATCCCCGGCGATTTCAATCAGCCGGCTTTCGATGTTCATGTGCACGTCTTCGCGGTCGAGCGACCAGGTGAATTGACCTGTTGCAATCTCTTCACGGATTTGCGCCATGCCGCGCCGGATGTCGGCATAATCCTGTTCTGTGATGATGTGTTGCGCGCACAGCATTTCGGCATGCGCGAGAGAACCGTCGATATCGCACAGCGCGAGCCGTTGATCGAAATTGACCGAGGCGGTGTAGCGTTTGACCAGTTGCGATACCGGCTCGGAAAAACGTTCCGACCAGGTGCCGCCGCCGTTGCCACCGTTACTGGATGATGAAGCTGTCATAATTATCAGATCCGGGATAATTTGAGGATTATAGAACAAGCCAGCCGCGAAACGACCGCTTTGCTGGCCTGCCTGCGGGAGAACCATGCAGCCTGATGCCGTATCCGACCAGTTGCCGTCCACCGTGATGCCGGATTATTGCAATACCGGCGTGATTTTTCGCGCGCTGCTGGCGGTGAATGCCGCGTTGCTGGCCGCCTGCCTGGTGCATACCCACGGCTGGATATCCGGCGCGCTGGCGTTTGCCGAAGCGTCGGTGCCAGTCGAGCTGATTTGCTTGGTGTCATTATTTGCGTTGTGCGCGTTGCGACGCCTGCTGCTGCAAACCGGCGCCATGCGCGCGCTGTCGCCGTGGTCGCAGCGGATGTTGTGCGCGTTGTTGCCGGCCTGGATTGCCGGGATGGTGGTGCGGATACTGGTGGCGTTCGACTGGTTTTACGGCAGCTTCGGTTTTGTTTCGCCGGCGGAAGGGATGCTGATTGCCGGTCTGGCGGCGTATGTGCTGCAGCATTATTTCGAATTGCGCGCGCGTGCCTTTTCGCCCGCGTTGGCAGAGGCGAAGTTGCAGGCGCTGCAGGCGCGCATCCGGCCGCATTTCCTGTTCAATAGCTTGAATGCAGTGCTGTCGCTGATCCGCAGCGAACCGCGGCGGGCGGAAGAGGCGCTGGAAGACATGGCCGACCTGTTCCGCGTGGCAATGCGCGATGCGCGCGCGCTGACTCCGCTCGAAGATGAAATCCACCTGTGCCGGCAATACCTGTCGCTGGAACAGATACGGCTGGGCGAGCGGTTGCGGGTCGAATGGGATACGTCCGGCATCGGCGGCGACGACTTGCGCACGGGGCTGATTGCTTCGCTGCTGTTGCAGCCGCTGGTTGAAAACGCAGTGCATTACGGCGTCGAACCGGTGGCCGAGCCGGCGCCGGTCACGGTGCGCATCGCCAAGTCGATGGATCGGATCGAAATTTTGGTGGCCAATTCGCTGACCGGCAATCCGCCGCCCAATCTTTCTTCTTCAACCGGCAACCAGATGGCGCTGGGCAACATCCGCGCGCGGCTGGCGCTGCTGTACGACGTCGAGGCGCAACTCGATTACGGTGCCAGGGATGGCCGGTTCGAAGTGCGGCTCAGTTACCCATTTTCGCGCAGGGCGGCCGCATGAAGACGATGCGGCTGTTCATCGTTGATGACGAAGCACCGGCGCGCGAGCGGTTGAAAACGCTGTTGGCCGACATCGCGGCCGATTGTCCGAACCAGGTGGTGGGCGAGGCGGACAATGCGCAGCAGGCGCTGGGTTCGATCGTGGCCGCCAATCCGGATGTGGTGCTGCTTGATGTGCAGATGCCCGGCGTCAGCGGCGTGCATCTGGCTGCCGATCTGGCGCGGCTGCCTGATGCGCCGGCGGTGGTGTTCGTGACTGCGTTCGAGCAATATGCACTGTCGGCGTTCGACGTGCAGGCGGCCGATTATCTGCTGAAGCCGGTGCGCGCCAGCCGGCTGGCCGAAGCGCTGATGCGGGTGGCGCGGACGCGCATTGGCGCGCAGGTTGCGCCCCCCCCGGCCACGACGGTGCATGTGCCGGTGATGGAGCGTGGCCGTCTGCTGAAAGTACCGCTGGCCGACGTGATTTTTCTGAAGGCGGAAATGAAATACCTGACGCTGCACACCAGGGAGCGCGATTATCTGATCGAAGGCTCGCTGGCATCGTTCGAGGAAAGCTGGCCGGAGGTGTTCGTGCGCGTGCACCGCAATGCGCTGGTGGCAAAGCAGGCGATTATCGGCGTCGCGCGCGGCCAGACGCCATCGGATGACGATGGCAAGGCGCAGGAATCGTGGGAAGTGATTCTCAAGGATAGCATCGAACGGTTGCCGGTATCGCGCCGTCAGTGGCCGCAGGTGAAGGCACTTTTGCGGTAATTGATGGGGTATATGGAAAAAAACTTCGCTGGGCCTCGTATTTGCTGGCTATCTATAAATACTGCACCCAGTATGTTTTTTGGGCTTACTGACCGAAAACGGCTTTTCGGTCAGTTATTTTCGAGTCATGCGAGCTTGGTGATCACCAGTTTCTGATACAGATCGCCGAAATAGGTGGCTTTTTTATCCACCCGGTATTGCAGTTCCGGCGGGAAATACTCAGTCAGCTCGTGTTCCCACATGTCGGGCGCAAACGGTTCAAACAGCAAGAATACCAGTCGCTGGTACAGCCGCAACGGGTGCCACCATTTCGGCCGGTGGAATTCGACCAGCACCAGCTGGCCGCCCGGCTTGATTACGCGGAACGCTTCGGCCAGCGCCTGGCGGCGCACCGGCTCCGGCAATTCGTGCGGTAGGAAAAACATCAGCGCGCGGTCGTAACTGGCATCGGCGCATTTGAGTATCGCCGCGTTGCATTGCGTCAGCGTGATGCGGTCGTCCGGCTGCTGCAGCTTGCGGCGCGTGTTGTCCAGTTGCACCTGCAATACGTCGATGATGTCGAACTGCGCATCGTCACCGAGCTGCTGCTGCAGCCGCGGTGTGAGCTTGCCGTAGGCGCAGGAAATCTGCAGCGTTTTGCCGCCCAGCGGCTGCGGAAATTCTTCCAGCACGGCATTTCCCAGTCGGTCGTAATTGCCGAGCAGGATGAAGTTGATCAGGAAATCGCGATCCCAGAACTTGACCGCCAGCGGGTGTTCATATGCCCACCAGTACAGCTTGCGCAGGTAAACCGGCGTCGGTAACGGTTGTTCTGTCGCCGTGATCCGGCCGGTAGCGTCCTGAGATTGTGTTGGCGAATCCATCGACGTCAAGGAAAACTGTGCTTCCAGAGTTTGATAAACCCCCAATTCTAACCGCATTTATCTGGAACGCGATGATATAAAACGGTATATTGTGCGCAGCTCTTGCCATTGGCGGCGCAAGCCGCCGAGGGAAAACCCGAAACGGAACGACTGGTCGAAAGGTACAGCCATGATGACGCCTGATGAAATCGTGTTCCTGTTTGATGTTGACAATACCCTGCTGGACAACGATCGCGTAACCGCCGATTTGAAGAAGCATCTGGCGCGCGAATTCGGCGCCGAGGATGCAAGCCGCTACTGGCATATCTTTGAATCGCTGCGGGCCGAACTGGGCTATGCCGATTATCTTGGCGCGTTGCAGCGTTACCGGATGTCGGATATGAGCGACCCGGGCATGCTGATGATGTCGTCGTTTTTGCTCGAATACCCGTTCGCCAATCGCCTTTATCCGCAATCGCTGGACGTGCTCGAACATGTGCAGCAGTGGGGCAATGCGGTCATCCTGTCCGATGGTGACGTGGTGTTCCAGCCGCGCAAGGTGCAGCGTTCCGGCTTGTGGGAAGAGGTCGACGGCAGGGTGCTGATCTTCGTGCACAAGGAAGATATGCTCGACGTGCTGATGGAGCGCTACCCGGCGCGCCATTACGTGATGATCGATGACAAATTGCGCATCCTGGCGGCGATGAAGGCGCGGATGGGCGCGATGCTGACCACCGTGTTCCCGCGCCAGGGGCATTACGCGCACGATCCGAAGAATCTCGAAATGTACCCGCCGGCCGACATCACGGTCGAGCGTATTGGCGACCTGCTCGAACTCGGGCTGGACGCGTTCCTCCCGGCAGGCCAGTGAAGGAAGGGGGCGCGCATGATGCATCTGGAACAGGCAGGCGAGGTGGCGAAGCGGTGCTATGTCGTCATCAATGCCGGCTCGTCCAGCTTCAAGTTCTCGGTGTTTGTCGAGCAGGATAATGGCCAGCTCGACCGGACAGTGTTCGGCGAGGTCGAGGGCACGCGCACCAAGCCGCATTTCTACGCCAAGAACCGGACCTACGAAAAAATCGACGAGCGCTGCTGGGAGCATGAAGAACCGGTCGATGTGCTGCTGGCGTTCCTCGTCAGCTGGATCGAGGAGCATCTGGCGCCGAACCGGCTGGTGGCGATTGGCCACCGCATGGTGCATGGCGGCGCGTATTACCAGCAGGCGCTGCTGGTGGATGAGGAAGCAATGACGAGGCTGCGGACACTGGTGCCGCTGGCGCCGCTGCACCAGCCGCGCGTGCTGGCGGCGCTCGATGCGCTGCTGACCCGTTATCCCGATCTGCCGCAGGTGATTTGCTTCGATACCGCCTTCCATTCGGACAGCCCGCGCATTTCGCAGTTGTATGGCTTGCCAGTCAGCATGAGCAACGAAGGCTTGCGCCGCTACGGTTTTCACGGCTCGTCGTACGAATACGTCAGCAGCCGGCTGCCGCAGGTCGATCCGCGCGCGGCTGTAGGCCGCACGATTGTTGCGCATCTGGGTAGCGGTGCCAGCATGTGTGCGCTCGTGGGCGGCAAAAGCGTCGCCAGCACGATGGGGTTCACCGCGCTCGATGGCCTGGTAATGGGCACGCGCTGCGGCGTGATCGACCCCGGCCTGCTGCTGTACCTGATGCAGGAAAAGGGCATGACGCCGAAGGAAGTCGAAACGCTGCTGTATCAGGAATCTGGGCTGTTTGGCGTTTCCGGCGGTATCAGCAATGACGTGCGCGATTTGCTGGCGAGTGATGAGCCGGCGGCAAAGGAAGCGCTCGACCTGTTTGTCTATCGCGTGGTGCGTGAAACAGGTTCGCTCGCGGCGGCGGCGGGCGGGCTGGATGCCTTCGTGTTTACCGCTGGCGTCGGCGAACATTCGCCCGAAATGCGTGCCCGCATTTGCGCCCAGCTCGGCTGGCTTGGGGTAGAACTGGACGAAGAGGCCAACCGCCTCGGCAAGGCGCGCATCAGCGCGCCTGACAGCAGGGTCAATGTGTGGATCATTCCGACCAATGAGGAATTGATGATCGCGCGGCATACCGCCAAGCTGACCGCCGACTGAAGATGGAAACGAGGAAGGAAATGAAAGAAATTGCGCTGACAGTCAGCATTGGTGGGGCGGAGGCCATGCCGCTGGTGTGCGATGACCCGGCTTCCGGGCAATCGCTCAGCTTTGTCCAGGCCGATGGCCGGCAGATCGTCAGCTACCGCGAATCGGCGGCGGCAGGCGATGTGGTGCTGACCGATAGCGAAACAGCCGAAATTGCCGCCTGGCGCAATGGCGGCCGCAGGAACAGCTACTGGAACTGGCCCGGGCTGGAAGCCGTCAGGGAGCGGGGCCGGCGCCCCGTGTGACCGTCAGGCGCCGCAGACCATGTCCAGCGGCCAGCGTGGCTTGATGTCGAACGCATAGTCGTGCCGCGCCGCGTCCGGGTATTTTTGCAGCCGCATCGCACCGGCAAAGGCAATCATGGCGCCATTGTCGGTGCAGAATTCCATTTCCGGATAAAACACCTGGCAGCGCCGCTTTGCCGCCGCCGCATCGAGCGCGGCGCGCAATTGCCGGTTGGCGCCGACGCCGCCGGAAACCACCAGTCGCCGCAAGCCGGTCTGCTTCAGCGCAGCCATGCTTTTCGCTACCAGCACCTCGACGATGGATTCGACGAAGCCGCGCGCGATGTCGGCCTTCTGTTGCGGCGCCAGCGTTTCGCCCTGCTTGCGTACCACCGTCAGCACCGCGGTTTTCAAGCCCGAAAAGCTGAAGTTCAAATCCTTCGAATGCAGCATCGGCCGCGGCAGGTGATGCACCGTCGGATCGCCGCTGTCAGCTAGTTTTGATACTTCCGGCCCGCCGGGATAGCCGAGCCCAAGCAGCTTGGCCGATTTGTCGAATGCCTCGCCGGCGGCATCGTCGAGCGTGTCGCCCAGCAAGGTGTATTCGCCGACGCCATCGACCCGCATCAGTTGCGTATGCCCGCCGGAAACCAGCAGCGCAACGAACGGGAATGCGGGCGGATTGGCCGACAACAGCGGCGACAGCAGGTGCGCTTCGAGGTGATGGATGCCGATGACCGGTTTGTCGAGCGCCAGCGCCAGGCTGCAACCGATTGAGGCGCCAACCAGCAGCGCGCCCGCTAGCCCTGGCCCCTGCGTAAAGGCGACCGCATCGATCGCGGCAGGCGCGATGCCAGCCTGCGTCAGCGCCTGTTGCAATAGTGGCAGTGCGCGCCGGATGTGATCGCGTGATGCCAGTTCAGGCACGACACCGCCATATTCCGCATGCAGTGCCACCTGCGAATGTAGCGCGTGCGCCAGCAATCCCTTGCCAGGCTCATACAGCGCGAGGCCGGTTTCATCACAGGAAGATTCAATGCCGAGGACGATCATATTGATACCAAAATGTTGTGTAACGGGTTTGTCATGTTTTTTAAAAAAATGTTTGACAGCGGTAAATGGCCTGTATATAATAGCTGTCTTTCGGGTCGTTAGCTCAGTTGGTAGAGCAGCGGACTTTTAATCCGTTGGTCGCTGGTTCGAGCCCAGCACGGCCTACCAGAAATACCCTGCAAAATGGCCTCCACGCGGAGGCCATTTTCTTTTGTGCCGTTGTTTTTGTGCGAGCGCTGTTTACGTTTTTTGCATCGATAGCGGCGTTTCCGGCAAAGTTCATACAGGAGAGCTTCGCGCCATGAAAGATCCAGAGCATCTGGGCATCAAGATCAACAAGGCCATCTCCACCATCCTGGCCGTCATCGCCGCTGCATTTGTGCTGGTCGCAGCGTTTTTCTTCATCAAGGCCGCACTGGCCTGATTCCGGACGCTGCGGCGCTTCAAATTTCAAGGTTGTCGATCAGGCGGGTGCTGCCAAGTTTGGCTGCTGCGAGCGCGACCAGAGGTTCGCCGCGTGCCAGGTCGCCGGCGGTTGGCGGCTGTAGGTCGGATTGGCGGCGAATCGAGATGTAATCCGGCTGCCAGCCGCGGCGGACGAGTTTTTCCGTTGCCTTGACTTCCAGTTCGAAAATATCGAGCCGACCGGAGCTGACTTCATTCGCGATTTCATTCAGCGTTGCAAATAGCATCGGCGCTTCGGCACGCTCATCCTTCGACAGGTAGACGTTGCGCGATGACAGGGCCAGGCCATCCTCGGCGCGCCGGGTTTCGGCGGCGATGATTTCGGTTGGCATTGCCAACTGGCGGCACATGTTGCGCACGATCATCAATTGCTGGTAATCCTTCTTGCCAAAGACGGCATAGCTCGGTTGCACACACGACATCAGCTTCAGCACCACCGTGCACACGCCATTGAAGAATCCGGGGCGGAACTTGCCTTCCAGCGTGCAGCCGAGATCATCCGGCGGCTGAACCCGGAATTCCTGCGGTTCGGGGTACATGTCCTTTTCGGTCGGCGCGAACAGCACGTACACGCCTTCCTTTTCCAGTTTTTCGACATCGGCATGGAAAGTGCGCGGATATTTGTCGAAATCCTCGTTCGGGCCGAATTGCAGCCGGTTCACGAAAATCGATGCGACCACCGGGTCGCCATGTTTTTTTGCCAGCCGCATCAGCGACAGGTGCCCGTCATGCAGGTTGCCCATCGTCGGTACGAAAACGGTGCGCAGTTGTCCGCGCAGCTGTTCGCGCAGTTCTTTGATGCTGGAAATGATCTTCATGATGAATGAATTGGGGTTTGAAAAAAATGAAGCAAAGCGCCTATTTTACAAATTTTGGGCGGAGAGGGGCAATGGGCTGCGTCAGCATGCGCGTACATAAATTGGCGCCAGCGGCTCTGCCTGGGTGATTTCCACTAGGTTTTCCTTTGCGAGTTCGAGCAATGCGATGAAATTCACGATTATGACCTGCACGCCGCAGTCGGCATCGAACAGTTCGGAAAATTCGACGAAGCCGACCGACTGCAGACGCGACAGGATGGCCGACATATGCTCGCGAACCGATAGTTCCTCGCGCGTGATCACGTGTTTCGCGCTCAACTGCGCACGCCGGATCACACTTTCGAGCGCCGCCTGCAAATCGGTCAGGTTGACGTCCGGCCAGCGCGGCTCGGTTGATTGCGTGACGGAAGCCTGCGCCTGCAGGTAATCGCGCCCGAGCTGCGGCAAGGCGTCGATCTGTTGCGCGGCCAGCTTCATTCGTTCGTATTCGAGCAGGCGGCGCACCAACTCCGCGCGCGGATCACCTGCCTCTTCATCCTTGCTGTTCTTTTTGGGCGGCAGCAGCATGCGCGACTTGATTTCAATTAGCATGGCCGCCATTAGCAGGTATTCGGCCGCGAGTTCCAGATTGCGTTCTCGAATCTGGTCAACATATTTCAGGTATTGGCCGGTAACTTCGGCCATCGGGATGTCGAGGATGTTGAAATGCTGCTTGCGGATCAGATACAGTAGCAGGTCAAGTGGCCCCTCGAATGCTTCCAGGAAAATTTCGAGCGCATCCGGCGGGATGTACAGATCGGTTGGCATCTGGAATAGCGGCTCGCCGTAAAGCCTGGCGAACGAAACGCTGTCGATCAGTTCGCTTTGCGTTTCCGGCAGCATGGTGGCCGGCATTTCCTGATGCGGAATCCGCGAGTCCATTCTGATGTCAATCGTAAACGTAGGCTTTGCGGCGAACCTGCGACGCAGCCGCGCGCTGGGCGTGTTCCGGTTCTTGTGGCGACTGGTCCCACAACAGCGCCCGGCCGGCGGTCTGGCGTTCGGCGACGCCAGGATCGCGCGCTTTCCATTCATCGATGAACAGCGTGAATTCGGAACGGTATTCAGGCTTAGCAAACAGGTTCATCGTCACTTCCCTAGTGGTTGAATATACGGCGCATCATGATGGGCGCCGGTTCGCCATGCATGTCGTGCGGGTATTCCAGTTCTGGTGCCAGTTCAAAGCCGAAGGCAGCGTAGAAATCGACCAGCCTGGGCTGGTCAGCACGCACGCCCAGGCGAAGTTCATGCACATCTGCCGACAGCGTGCGGTGAATCACCGCTTCAAGCAAATATTGTGACAAATTGCGGTTGCGGTACATCGGCATCACGCCCATCCGGCGCACTTCCCACACGCCGCTTTCGCCCTCGACCGGCAGCCAGCGCACTGAGCCGGATGCGGTGTCGTTGACGAACAGGATGAAGGCGCCGCCACGCTGCAGGTCGGCCTGCACCAGTTCAGCGGTTTCGCGGTGGCCGCTTGATTTCGGATTCACCTTGTCAGCCCAGGAGGCGCGCGTCAATTCAGCGATCAGTGGCGCGTCGTTGATCGAGGCTTCGCTTATCAGGATGTTCAGCTCGTTGCCTATGTCATCGCACATATGGACTCACTGCCGGTTGCTCGGACAGTGCGTGGTTGAGAATTCCTTAACGGATTCGCATGCCGGGTTCGGCGCCAGGCCACGGATTCAGGATGTAGATGCCAGGCTTCGCCTTTTCATCTTTGGCCGAAGCCGCTAGCACCATGCCTTCGGATACGCCGAATTTCATCTTGCGCGGCGCAAGGTTCGCGACCATCACCGTTAGCTTGCCGATCAAGTCTTCCGGTTTGTACGCTGATTTGATGCCGGCGAACACGTTGCGCGTACTGCTTTCGCCAATGTCCAGCGTCAGTCGCAGCAAGCGGTCCGAACCTTCCACCAGTTCGGCGTTAACGATTTTGGCGATGCGCAAATCAATTTTAGAGAAATCGTCGATCGTAATCGTCGGTGCAATGTACTCGATTTCGCTGGCAACTGGTGTCGTGGCGGCGGCAGGTTCTGCTGCGGGCGCATCGAATAGCGCATCAAGCATTTTGGGTTCCACCCGCTGCATCAGGTGAGAGTAGGCATTGACCACATGGCCATCGGGCAATGGTTGGACAATGTCAGCCCAGTTCATCGGCGGCAGGTTCATCAAGGCTTCGACCTGTGCGGCAAGCGCCGGCAACACCGGCTTCAGATAAATCGTCAGCACACGGAACGCTTCCAGCAGCGTGCTGCACACCTCATGCAGCGCTGGTTCGGCCGCCGGGTCTTTTGCCAGCACCCACGGTTTGTGCTGATCGACGTAGGCGTTGATGATGTCGGCTTGGTGCATGATTGCGCGCAGCGCACGGCCATATTCGCGCGTTTCATAATCCTTGGCAATCTCGTCGGCAGAAGCGCGCAGCGTCTCGAGGAAGCCGGCATTTTCCGGTGCGAGCCTGGCGGTGATTTTGCCGCCGAAACGCTTGGCGATGAAGCCGGCCGAACGGCTGGCGATGTTCACGTACTTGCCGATCAGATCCGCATTCACGCGCGCGACGAAATCCTCCGGGTTGAAATCGACGTCTTCAACATGCGAATTCAGCTTGGCGGCGATGTAATAGCGCAGCCATTCCGGGTTCATGCCGATGTCCAGGTAGCGCAGCGGTGAAATGCCGGTGCCGCGCGATTTGGACATCTTTTCGCCGGAAACGGTGATGAAGCCATGCACGAACACGTTATTGGGCACGCGCATGCCGGAAAACTTTAGCATCGCAGGCCAGAACAGCGTGTGGAAATAGGTGATGTCCTTGCCGATGAAATGGTATTGCTCGGTTTCGGGATCGGCCATGAACGCATCGTAATCGCGGCTGGTTTTGCCAAAATAGTTTTTAAGCGACGCCAGATAGCCGACCGGCGCATCCAGCCAGACGTAGAAATACTTGCCCGGCTCATCCGGAATTTCGATGCCGAAATATGGCGCGTCGCGGCTGATGTCCCAGTCACCCAAGCCTTCGCTTTCATCGCCGAGCCACTCGCGTGCCTTGTTTGCCACTTCCGGTTGCAGGCGCGGCACGCCATCGACATCGCCGAGTGCCCAGTCCTTCAGGAAAGCGACGCATTGAGGGTCGGATAACTTGAAGAAAAAATGCTCTGAGGTTTTCATCACCGGCGCAGCGCCGGTCAGGGTCGAGTACGGGTTTTTGAGCTCGGTCGGCGCATATACCGCGCCACAGGCTTCGCACGAATCGCCGTACTGATCGGCTGCACTGCATTTCGGGCATGCGCCCTTGATGTAGCGATCCGGCAGGAACATGTTCTTCACCGGGTCGAAGAATTGCTCAATGGTCTTGGTGGTGATGAAACCTGCAGCTTTCAGGTTGCGATAGATGGTTTGCGACAGTTCGTGGTTTTCCTGTCCGTCGGTCGAGTGCCAGTTGTCGAACGAGATATGAAAGCCGTCGAGATACTGCTGGCGACCGGCAGCAATGTTCGCGACGAATTGTTGTGGCGTGAGACCTGCTTTTTCCGCCGCGATCATGATCGGCGCACCGTGCGCATCGTCAGCGCCGACGAAGTGAACCTCACGATCCTGCTGCATTCGCTGGAAACGCACCCAGATATCGGCCTGGATATATTCCATGATGTGGCCGATGTGGAACGGGCCGTTGGCGTAAGGCAGGGCGGTGGTAACGAACAGCTTGCGGGTCATGACTCGGACAGTGAAAAAAATGGGAATACCCATTTTACCAGCCGATGGCCTTCAGGCGAATAGGGCCATGCTGCCAGCCGCCGCTTTTTGGGCTAGACTCCTCGGATTACGGGAGCGAAGCATGACTATCACCAACGAACATATCAATCAGGCGCTGGCAGGCGTCATCGATCCGGATCTTGGTCGGGACTACGTGTCGGCCAGGGCTGTCAAGCGCATCGAGATCAACGGCAGCGATGTGTTGCTGATGATCGAACTCGGTTATCCGGCGCGCAGCCGTCACGAAGCAATCCGGCAGAGGGTGGCGGTGGCGCTGATGGCGATTGACGGCATCGGCAAGGTCAAGGTTTCCGTGGCGGAGAATATCGTGCCGCACGCGGTGCAGGGCGGCACCCGGCCGATGAAGAACGTCAAGAACGTGATTGCGGTGGCCTCAGGCAAGGGTGGCGTCGGAAAATCGACTACCGCAGTCAATCTGGCGCTGGCGCTGGCAGCCGAAGGCGCGAAGGTGGGCTTGCTTGATGCCGACATCTACGGCCCGTCGCAGCCTGCGATGATGGGGCTGGCCGGCCAGAAACCGCTGACGAAGGATGGTCAGACGATGGAGCCGCTGGAGAATTTCGGCGTGCAGGTGTCGTCGGTCGGCTTCATGATCGACCCGGACGAGCCAATGATCTGGCGAGGGCCGATGGTGTCGCAGGCGCTGCAGCAACTGGTGACGCAGACCAACTGGTACGAGCTTGATTATCTGATCGTTGACATGCCTCCCGGTACTGGCGACATCCAGTTGACGCTGGCGCAAAAAGTGCCGGTGACCGGCGCGGTGATTGTCACCACGCCGCAGGACATCGCGCTGCTCGATGCGAAGAAGGGCTTAAAGATGTTCGAAAAGGTCGGCATTCCGATCCTCGGCATCGTCGAAAACATGAGCGTGCATGTGTGCTCGAATTGCGGTCATGCCGAGCCGGTTTTTGGCACCGGCGGCGGCGAGAAGATATGTGCCGAATATGGTGTTGATTTCCTTGGCGCACTGCCACTGTCGCTGGATATCCGGGAACAGGCCGATGCTGGCAAGCCGACGGTAGTGGCCGAGCCGGATGGCGCGGCGGCGAAAATTTACCGCGAGATCGCGCGGCGGATGGCGGCGAAGGTCGCGCTGAAACCGAAGGACCTGTCGGGCAAGCTGCCGCCGGTGGTAGTTGCGCCGGCCTGATCGTGTTTTGAGCGTCTGACGAGTGCTTTAAACCGGCCGAAAATACTGGCGGGTGTATTTTCAGAGAGCCGCGGAAGTTGCGGTCGAACAGTGCTTTTTCGAGGGGTGCCCATTCATGAATGGTGCTGAAAAGCCGTTTCGAGTGTCAGAACGCGGCCGGTATCAGTCGCGTCGTAGCCGACCAAGTGACTCACGCGCTCGCGAAAATCGTCGCTTTGCAGGATATCGAGCACGTTGCGCAGCGGCGCCCTGCGCAGCGCCTCCTTTTCGACAGCGAAGAAATACCGCTCACGCACCAGTGGAATGAAATCGAGGTTGAATTGACGTGCCGCAGTTTCGACGCCGAAACCGGTATTTGCCATCCCGCTGGCGATATAGGCGGCAATGGCGGAATGCGTGAATTCTTCGGTCTGGAAACCGTTGATCGATTCTTTCGCAATGCCTGCACGTGTCAGTAGCGTTTCGAGCAGGATGCGTGTGCCCGAACCGGCCTGACGGTTGACGAAGCGGATGTCATGGCGTGTCAGATCGGTCAGCGTATGGATGCCTTTCGGATTGCCATGCGCGAGCAGTAGGCCCTGATTCATTACGGCCAGATGGATCAGGCAATGTTTTCCCGGATCGAGCCACGGCGAATAGCGTGCGATGGTTTCAGCTTCAAATTCGCCCAGCGGAATGCGGAATCCGGCCAGATCGCATTCCTGCCGTGCCAGCGCGGCCACTGCGCCGGTGCTGCTCAGGTAGCGCAGTTCTATCGGCAAACCCTCCGAGTTCAGGCGCCTGATCAATTCTTCGACAGCAAAGCCATGCCGCGCTATCAGCCGCACGCTGTTGCGTTCTGCCATCATGCTTTTGCTTAGTTCGATTTCCAGTTCTGACGACAGGCTTTCCAGCGTCGGCGACAGGCGCGCAGAAATGCGTTTGTCGGCCCATAGCAACGTGGTGGCCAGAGGCGTCAGGCGCGTGCCGCGGCCACGCTGCTTTTTCAGCAGCGCTCCTCCGAAGATGGTTTCCGCATCGCGCAGCATCCCCCATGCGTGGCGATATGAAAGATTGACGGTTTTGGCTGCCTGCAGAATGGCGCCCTGGGTCTGGATGGCCGATAGCAGGCGTAGCAACAAAGCGGTATCCATGGCGGCGTTCTTGCCATATGCGATGCGCCAGTGTGGTTCGATGGAAACTTTGTACATGCGGCATTGTAGCGACAACTAATTGCATATGCAAAAAAAAGCATATTGCTCTTGCGTTTTCCGATGGTAATATCGTCGATGGAGATTTTGTGTTGTAGTGCATGAGGGTCGCAAATGTGGGGTTGGAGAGCACCACATGTGGGGTTGGGAGAGCCCACTTTTGCGGTCTTCAATTAAATAAAGGAGAGTATGTATGTCTGCGTTCAAGCGTCTAGGCAAGGAATACACCATTGGCGGAGAAGGATTTAACCGCTGGATGGTGCCTGCATCCGCGTTGATGATCCACCTTTGCGTCGGTATGGGTTACGGCATGTCCGTGTTCTGGTTGCCGATGTCCCGTCTGATTGGCGTTCAGCAAGGTATGGGCAAGTCCTTGGTTTGCCCGTCCGACATGAGCATTTTCGCCCAACTGTTCACCACCAGCTGCGACTGGAAAGTCGTGATGTGCAGCGTCGTGTTCGGCATTCTGTTCTTCATGCTGGGCACAACCACCGCAATTCTGGGTAACTGGCTTGAGCATGTCGGGCCGCGTAAATGTGCTGTCGTATCGTGCATCTGCTGGTGCTCCTTCCTGCTGATCGCTACCGTCGGTACGTTCACCCACCAGCTGTGGCTGATGTGGCTGGGCGCCGTGATTGGCGGGGTGGGCCTGGGGCTGGGTTACATCACGCCGGTTTCGACGCTGATCAAATGGTTCCCGGATCGCGTTGGTATGGCAACCGGTTTCGCGGTTGGCGGCTTTGGCGGTGGCGCGATGGTGGGAGCACCGTTTGCGCAGGCGCTGATGGGTATGTACGCGACCCCGACGTCCGTCGGCCTGTGGCAGACCTTCCTCACGATGGCCATCGTCTACTGCGCCTTCATGCTGTGCGGAGCGTTCTCCATTCGCGTCTCTCCCCCTGGCTACAAGCCGGCTGGCTTCGTGCCGAAGGCGACGGGCAATATGGTTGACGACGGCCACGGCGGCCTGATCGAGGCTTCTGCGTTCAACGTTGAAACCAGCCGTGCAATGAGAACGCCGCAGTTCTGGTTCTGCTGGGGCATGCTGTTCCTGAACATCGCGGCCGGTATCGGCGTCATTTCGATGGCTTCGCCGCTGCTGCAAGAGGTGTTCGCCGGTAACCTGATCGGCCTGCCGGGCGTGGGCTTCGACCAGTTGACCGATGCACAAAAAGGTCAAGTGGCGGTGATTGCCGCTGGCTTCACCGGTCTGCTGTCGCTGTTCAACATCGCAGGCCGTCTGTGCTGGGCAACGCTGTCCGACTTCCTCGGACGCAAGAATACCTATTACATCTTCTTCGTCGTCGGCGCGATTCTGTACGCGACCATTCCATCGCTGGCTTCGTCGCTGAACCTGGTGATGTTCCTGGTGGCGGTCTGCATCTGTCTGACCTTCTACGGCGGCGGCTTTGCCACGATTCCTGCCTACCTGGCTGACCTGTTCGGCACCCAGTTCGTCGGCGCTATTCACGGCCGTCTGCTGACCGCGTGGTCCACCGCTGGTCTGACCAGCCCGCTGTTGATCAACGTTATTCGCGACATGCAGATCAACGCTGGCGTACCTCGCGCGCAAGCCTACAGCGTCACGCTGTATATCATGGCCTGCTTCCTGGTGGTTGGCGGTCTGTGCGCAGTGTTCATCCGTCCGGTGGCGCAGAAGTTCTGGATGACCGATGAAGAACTGCATGCCGTTCAATCCAAGCTGAACGACAAGATTGCCCACGCTGCCGAATCCGGCGACGTTCCGGTTGCGAAGCCGACCTCGACCGGCAAGCTGATTCTCTCGTGGCTGGTGGTTGGCATTCCGCTGGCATATGGTGTCTATGAAACCATCCTGCAAACGGCGAAGATGTTCGTGAAATAATCGCCGCCGTCATTCGGCAAGCGACAAACGCCCGCGGTTCGAACCGCGGGCGTTTGTCATTCCGCGGTACAATTTCCGCATGTCAAAACCACTCATTTCCCAATCCTCTGCGCCGCTGATCGCTGAAATCGACGTGGTCGATGAACGTGGCCGTCATAGCTGCATTAACATTCCCGCCGAGCGTCCGCTGACGGTGTATCTGGACAGGCGCGAACTGGTGACGCTGATGACGATGGGCGGCTGGCCGGAAGCGCTGGTGCTCGGTTATCTGCGCAACCAGCGGCTGGTGCGTTCGCTGGATGAAATTGCGGCGGTGCAGGTTGACTGGGAAATTGAGTCGGCGGCCGTCACCACGCATGGTGGCATTGACCGGATCGAGGAGCGCACCGCGAAAAAGGTCGTCACCACCGGCTGCGGGCAGGGTACGGTGTTCGGCGGGCTGATGGACGAGATCGAATCGGTCGTGCTGCCGCCCGATGCGCGCATCAGCCAGCAGGTGATTTACCGCATCGTCGATGCGATTCGTGCGCAGTCGTCAATTTACAAGCAGGCCGGTTCAGTGCATGCATGCGCGCTGTTTTCACGCCAGGGTGAACTGATTTACTTCATCGAGGATATCGGCAGGCATAATGCGGTCGATGCCATTGCCGGCAGCATGTGGCTTGATGGCATCGATGGTGGCGACAAGATTTTCTACACCACCGGTCGGCTGACGTCTGAAATGGTGATCAAGGGGGCGCAAATGGGCATTCCGTTTCTGATGTCGCGCTCTGGTACCACGCAGATGGGACATGCGGTTGCCACTCAGGTCTGTACGACCCTCATCGGGCGCTGCAGCGGCCGGCATTTTTTTGCGCTGACTGGGGCAGCGCGCATTGATTTCGACGCAGAGTTGCCGCAAGCCTGATCAAAATGTCATTTTTCTGCAGGGTATATGGCTAAATGTGGTTTCTGAGCCACTATTTCCAAAGTGGTTTGAAAATACTCCTGGTAGTATTTTTTTGCGGTTGCGACATGTTTTTTCATTCGCTCGTCGGCATGACAGCCTGATATTTCAAGCAATGGGGATAAAGCGGTAAAATCTTGCTTTTGATTTCTGCGGCTTGTCCGCTATGTTGACTGCCATGACTGTTCGCACCCGTTTCGCACCCAGCCCGACCGGCTTTCTCCATCTCGGCGGCGCACGCACTGCGCTGTATTCGTGGGCCTATGCGCGCCACTTCGGCGGCCAGTTCATCCTGCGCATCGAGGATACCGACGTCGAACGCTCGACGCCGGAAGCAGTGCAGGCGATTATCGACGGCATGCAATGGCTCGGCCTGCATCACGATGAAGGCCCTTTCTACCAGATGCGCCACATGGATCGCTACCGCGAGGTGATCCAGACGATGCTGGCCGAAGGCAGCGCCTATTACTGCTACTGCACGGCGGAAGAAGTTGAAGCGATGCGCGAACGCCAGCGTCTGGCAGGCGAGAAATGGCGCTACGACGGCACCTGGCGTCCAGAACCGGGCAAGACCTTGCCGCCAATTCCGGCAGGCCGCCAGCCGGTGGTGCGTTTCAAGAATCCACAGGATGGCGATGTCACCTGGAAAGACCTGGTGAAAGGTGAAATCACGATTTCGAACCAGGAAATGGACGACCTGATCATCGCCCGTTCCGACGGCACGCCAACCTACAATTTCTGCGTCGTGGTCGATGACTGGGACATGCGCATCACGCACGTGATCCGCGGCGACGACCATGTGAACAACACGCCGCGCCAGATCAACATCCTCAAGGCTCTGGGCGCAACGCCGCCGCTGTATGCGCATCTGCCGATGATCCTCGGCGCCGACGGCGAAAAGCTGTCGAAGCGCCACGGCGCGGTCAGTGTGATGGATTACCCGGAGCAGGGGTATCTGCCGGAAGCGGTGCTGAACTATCTGGCGCGCCTCGGCTGGAGCCACGGCAACGATGAAATTTTTTCGATGGAGCAGTTCTGCCAGTGGTTCGACCTCGACCACCTGTCGGGTTCGGCGGCGCAGTTCAACATGGAAAAGATGGCGTGGCTGAACAACCACTACATCCGCCAATCGGACGATGCGCGGCTGGAAACGCTGGTGCGCCCATTTCTGGAGCGTGACGGCGCGGTATTCGACGGCGCGCCGCCATTGCAGCCGGTGATTGCGCTGTTGAAGGAGCGCGCGAACACGCTGGTTGAACTGGCCGATGCGGCGATGCTGTTCTACCGCGAGCCGAAGCCGGATGCGACGGCCTTGGCTGGTCATCTGACGGACGCAGCGAAAGCGGCGCTGACCGAATACGCGCAGCAATGCGCTGCGGTCGACTGGAGTCGCGAGGCGCTGTCGGGCATGATGAAAGGTGTGCTGGCGAACCACAAGCTGAAGATGCCGCAGATTGCGATGCCGTTGCGGCTGATGCTGACCGGCCAGTTGCAAACGCCGTCGATCGATGCGGTAGTGCACCTGTTCGGGCGTGACACGGTAACGCAGCGTCTGGCGAAATATCTGTAACCGTTTTTTGTGGCAGCGGCAAAAATATATGCAAGATTTTCTTGCGGGTGATTTACAGCTGGTAGAAAATGTTGTTATAATCTCGTTTCTGTGTCACGGGGGTATAGCTCAGCTGGGAGAGCGCTTGCATGGCATGCAAGAGGTCAGCGGTTCGATCCCGCTTACCTCCACCAGTCGGCGGAGGCCGCGCACAGAAGAAGGACAAATCGCAGTCCCCATCGTCTAGAGGCCTAGGACATCACCCTTTCACGGTGAATACAGGGGTTCGAATCCCCTTGGGGATGCCAAACAAAAAAGCCGCCGAGTGCAAATTCGGCGGCTTTTTTCATGCCCGTCGCGCTTGGCGGCAGCTATTCTCCAAGGTCGCCGCGAATGTAATGTTCAAGCTGTCCGATGATGAATTGCTGTTCGCAGATCGTGTTTTTGACCAGATCGCCGATGGAAATCAGACCGATCAGTTTGCCATCATCGATCACAGGCAAGTGGCGCAAGCGGTTTTCGGTCACCAGCGCCATGCATTCATCGCGGGTCTGATTGGGGCGCACGTACAACACTGGCGAGGACATGATTTCGCGCACGCTGGTTTCGCTCGAACTGCGGTTCATGGGCACCAGCTTGCGTGCGTAATCGCGTTCGGTCACGATGCCGACGATGAGTTCGCCTTCTGTCACTACCAGCCCGCCAATCTTTTTTTTCGCCATGAGTTGTGCCGCATCAAGCACAGTGCTGTCGGGGGAAATCGTGTGGACAGACTGATCGTGTTTTTCCGCAAGAATCTTCGCCACTGTAGCCATGCCAGCCTCCGTTTTTCTGACAATTATGCCGACAGTGTAATGCCTCTGACGATTTTTTGCCGACAGATGCGTAGCTCTTAGGCCACCAGATCGATTTGCTGGATGCTGCCTGCAACGCCATTTTCCGACAGCCAGAAGCCAGACGAACGCACTTGCCCCTGCAATTGGTTATTGGCATCCTTCAGGTCGAATGGCGAACTGACGTTGCCGAGATGCAAGGCGCCCACGTTCGCATCTTTCAGGCTGGTCAGCACATCGGCGCCATTGCTGCCTCTGGTCCAGACGCGAAGCCGGGAAAACGCCGCATCGTTTTCATCGATCCAGCCATTGCCGTCGCCATCAAGCGCGCCCAGTTCGGCAAAACCATTGCCAGTTGCTGGGCCGAACAGTTCGCTGCCATCGTTGATCTTGCCGTCGCCGTTCTTGTCCAGCGCGAGGAAGCCGCCACCCTGAACGAAAGAGATGTCTTCTTTCGTGCCGTCGGCATTTAGGTCGAACGATAATTTCTGATTCGTGAGTTGCGCCGCATGGCCGTTAAAGTTGATCACCAGCGGATCGACCTTCCTTCTGCCGTCGCCCGCGATAAGGCTGACATCGGTCTGTTCGGAATAGCTGCGCTGCATCGACAGCGACATGTTGAACTGGATTTCCTTGCCGTCGGCGGTGCGGATTACGCCGGAGGTTTCAAACGACATCGACGCAGTTTCGGAATAGGAGGCATGGTAATCGTATTCAACGCCGTAGCCGGCGCGCGCAGGCGGCTGCGGTGCTGTTTGCTGGTTCGGGACCGGAGCGGCTGCAGCGGCATCGTTTGGGTTGCCGATATCGGCCGCGCTGATGAGCGAAATTTTCTTGCCGGTCAGAAACTCGACCATCAACCTGATCAGGCGTATCTGAGGGGACTCGCTATCGTCGGTGCTGTTACCGACCGCATTTGTTTCGCTCGATTGCGCGGTCTTGCCGGCATCGGACAGGCTGACCTTGGCGCTCGTCGGAGTAGTTGTCGCATTGTTCTGATTGCCCTCGAAATCGGGGCGCTTGTCGCCAATCCAGGCGCGTAGCGATTCATTCACCTGCCGCTGGCTGCTGGCGGCGCTGGATGATGACATCATGACATTGGACTCGGCAATCTTCATAACACCCTCCTGTACCGAACGCATACTTACTCTTAACGGAAAAAAACAGAATTTCTTGATTGTTGCCTGAAGTAAATAATATTTGCCGGTAGCATTTTTGAAAAAACGCTGTGCTAATATTTGTTTGGTTGCAACATTCTTCGGAGGTGGCAATGAATCTGAGGCAGAGTGGGGTTTGCTTTGCGGTGCTGTTTTTCCAGCTAGGTTGTGCATGGGCGGACGCTGTCATTGCGCGCCAGGAAAAGAATGCAGAAGGCTATTTCTGGTGTGTACGTTCTGGTCGGGAAGCTGCCAAGCAATGTGTGCAGGAGAAGTGTGAGAAGCTGACAGGGCAGGCGTGCAAGACGGTCATGTCTTCCAGCAAGCGCGGCTGGCATGCGGTGGCGCGTCACTCGAACGGCAAGAAATCTGGCGGTGTAGCCAGTTTCGGCAACCCCACAGAGCTGCAGGCGATCGATGAGGCCTTTGCCAAGTGTGTGCACAAGGCTCCCGATGGTGATTGCCAGGTCGTGCTGAGTTTTGAGGACAATACTCCGCTTTCAGTTGCAGCGGAGTTGCCGGAGGAATGAAGACCAGCGTGGCCGCTGCTTTTCGAATCGGCAGCAATGTTGTCAGGGCAGGTGCCAGTCGCCTGATTTCCCGCCGCGCTTTTCCCGCAGCCGGACGTTGGTAATGATCATGCCGCGATCGATTGCCTTGCACATGTCGTAAATCGTCAGCAGGCCGATTTGCACTGCGGTCAGCGCTTCCATTTCGACTCCGGTCTGACCGATGGTTTCGACTTCCGCGGTGCAGGTTATCGTCGATTTTTCCTTGTCAGGGATGAAGTCGACGTTGACCCGCGTTAGCGCCAGAGGATGGCACAGCGGGATAAGGTCAGCGGTGCGCTTGGCAGCCATGATGGCAGCGATGCGGGCGATGCCGATGACATCGCCCTTGCCGGCATTGCCGGTTTCAATCACGGCAAAGGTTTCCGGTTGCATCAGGATTTCACCGCCTGCGATTGCGATGCGGCGGGTTTTTGCCTTGCCGCCCACATCGACCATCCATGCCTGACCGCTGTCATCGAAATGGGTTAGGCCGGTGCTGTTGGTTTCGTTCGTATTTTTTGCGGATGTCATGGCAACAGGATGTGTCTGAGGAATGGAGGAAAGCGGAGTGGGAGTATCATATACCGAACCTGTTTTGTTGAGGCGCATGATGAAGCTTTGTCGCATCCTGTTTCCGTTTGCAACCGTTTTCCGCCGCGCTCCGGCGCTGCTGTTGTCCGCTGTCTGTGCGGCGTTTTTCATTGCACCGCCAACGGCAGTGGCGCAGTCAAACCTGCCGAATTTGGGCGATACCGCGCGCAGCGGGCTGACGCCGGCGCAGGAACGCAAGCTGGGCGAAGAGGTGATGCAGATCGTACGGCGCGACCCGGATTATCTCGACGATGCGCCGCTACTCGAATATCTGAATGCGCTCGGTAATGGCATGGTGGTGCTGTATCCGGAAGCGCGCGGCGAAACCGGCAGCGATTTCTTTTTCTTTGCCGTACGAGACCCGGCGATCAATGCGTTTGCGCTGCCGGGCGGTTTCATCGGCGTGCATTCGGCGCTAGTGCTGACGGCGCAAAGCGAATCCGAGCTGGCATCGGTGATTGCGCACGAAATTGGCCACGTGGCGCAGCGGCACATCGCGCGCATGGTGGGGCAGCAAAGCCAGGATATGCTGATTCCGATCGCCGCGGCGGTGCTGGCGGCAGCGGCCGCGCGCGGCAACAGCGATGCGGCGATGGGTATCATGACCGGCGGACTAGGACTGGCCGCGCAGCGGCAGATCAATTTCACCCGCGAAGCCGAGCGCGAGGCAGATCGCATCGGGTTCCAGATCCTGAAAGCGGGCGGCTATGATCCGGCCGGCATGACAGTGTTCTTCAACCGGATGCAGACTGCAACGCGCGCCTACAGCGACACCACGCCCGCTTACCTGCGCACCCACCCGGTCACGACCGAGCGGATTGCTGATATTCAGGCGCGCATTCGCGAACAGCGCTACCGCCAGCGAGCCGACAGCCTCGATTTCCATCTGGCCAAGGCGCGGCTGCGGGCACTGCAGGATGAATCGACGCAAGGGCTGGCCGATGCCAGCCTCGCATTCGAGAACCAGCTCGCGATCAAGACCAGGATGCAGACTATCGCCGCGCACTACGGGCAGGCGCTGATCGCGTACAAGCGCGGCGAACTGGCCAAGGCACGCTCGCTGCTGCAGCAGGCGCGCAGCGAGGCGAAAGACCCGTCAGCCTCGCGCAACATATTCTTTGCCAGCCTGTCGATTGATTTGCGGCTGGCAGCCGGGCAGCGTGCCGAAGCAGTGAAGGAGGCGAAGCAGGCGCGCAGCGCATTGCCGCTGTCGCGAGGGATTGCATTGCAGTACGCGGAGGCCCTGCATGCAGCCGGCCGGCTGGAGGAGGCGGCGTCGTATTTGCGCGAGCAGGTATTGAGCTACCGCGAAGAGCCGAAGCTATACCGGCAGCTGGCCAAGACTTACGCCGCGCAAAACAAGCAGGCGCTGACCCACCTGTCGATGGCGCATGCATATGCGATCAACGGCAGTCTGTCGTCGGCGCTGGATCAGCTGGCGATTGCGCGCCGTTCCCCGGACGCTACCTTTTACGACCACTCGCTGATCGATGCGCGCGAACGCGAATGGCAGGCGCTGCGCCGCGAGGAAATCAAGGAAGGCAAGAAGCCGCAGTAATAAGATTTTGGGGTATGTGGCTAAAATGCTGCTATGGGCCTGATTTTTGCTGGTGCTTTTTGAATACTGGTGGGAGTATGTTTTTTAGCCTTACTGACCCAAAAGTCATTTCTGGTCAGTTATTTTGATGCCATGCAATCCAGCGCTATCCGTGTTGAACCAGGCACAGCGCTCCTGAATGGTTGAGCCGCAATGAAAATGCCCGGTTTCCCGGGCATTAAGGCGCTGATGATGCGCGCCGTCATAAATTGCAGGCTACCACGCACACATGCTATTGGTACGAGGCAGCCCGCGAGTGTTATTTTTTCACCCAGATTTCGACGCGGCGGTTTTTGTCGCGTCCTTCCGCGCTCTGGTTGCCAGCCACCGGCAGTGTAGCGCCGTAACCGGCAATCGTATCGATTTTCACGCCGCGCTTGAGCAGTTCCTCTGCCACCGCTTTTGAGCGTTCGCGCGACAGGTTCAGGTTGGCGCTGGCGTCACCTTGCGCATCCGAGAAACCAAATAGCATCACGCGCTGTCCTGGCGCGTTTCCGATGAATTCCAGCACGCGGTCGAGGTCGCGCACCGCCTTGTTATCCAGCCGGTGCGAACCGGACATGAAGCGGAAGTTCAGCGACAGACGTTGCGCGCCTGCCGTCAGGCGTGCATATTCGGTCGGCATGCCGCTTTGTGGCGCAGCCGCGGCAGCAGTCTTGCTCGATTCGACGTTCAGCTCGATGAAACCGTATTGCTTGACGATGTCCTGGCCGGCGCGCGACAGCGCAAATTCGGTGAACTTGCGCACATGGGGATTGGTGTTCGTGTCTGGCGTGTACAGATACAGGCGGCGCGACAGCGGATAGTCTTCGGTCGCTACCGTCAGTCGCGTGGCGATTAGCGGCGCCGCGTCCGCGTCTGACACGGCTAGCGCCTTGTTGTTCCTGACGAACGGCAGGCCGACGAAGCCGATGGCATTCACATCCTGCGCCACCTTGATCGAAAGTTCGTTGCTGTCTTCGAACCGCTTAGCCTGGACGTCGAGCAGCAGGTTGCCCAGCACGACCGACTTGAACGTATCCCAGGTGCCGGATTTCTCGTCACGCGCGTACAGCGTGATCTTCCCAGGCTTGCGCTTCAGCTCTGCCCAGTCGGTGATCACGCCGGAGAAAATGGCGCCAATCTGGTCTTTCGATAGCGAGGAAAGCGGGTTATCGCGATGGACGATGATGGCGATGCCGTCGAGCGCCAGCACATGTTCGCGCGATGACTGCGTTACGTCGCCTAGCGCTGCCAGCTTGGTGATTTCGTCGCCCTTGATCTTGCGCGAAGACATGCCGATGTCAGCGCTTCTGTCGAGCAGAGCCTTGAACGCAGTGCTGGAGCCGTGCGACTTGATTTCAATCGCAGCTTCCGGCCTCGCGCTGTCGGCAATGGTGATTTCTTCGGCATTCTTGCCCGGTGTGCGCGTTACCTCGGCCGCGCCTTCCTTTCTCAGGTAGGCTTCGGCCAGCGCCGGCAGCAGTTCGCTGCCGATCGTGTTCGAACCGGCAAAGCGCAGCATCGCATTTGATTTGGCTGGCGCAGGCGCGGCTGCGGCATTCCTTGCTGGCGCGGATGGCGTGGACGAGAAAAAGCTGAACAGGCCGAAGCAGATGGCCACCAGCGCGAAAATCGAGATGATGAGCTTGATGGGGTTGCGCCTGCCAGAAATGTCGGGCGACGATTGCAGCGGCTGGTGGCATTCCGGGCAGATGAACGGTGCGCAGGAAGGGACGATAATCGGCTTGCTTTGGTCTGCGTTCGAACACCGACCACAGTTCATGCAAATTCCACGCTGGCCGCTCATGAGGGACTCCTTTTTCTGGTTTCCTTCATGGTGACACGTGAATGTGACGCGGCGATGACGCTGTTCCGCCGCCAAGGGGTATCAGGCGTTCGATGGCGGTTCGTTGGCGAGGAAGGCCAGTACTTCGTCCAGCTTTCTGGTGCGCGCGAACGGCGGCAGGCTTTGCCAGATGCGCCGGCCATAGCGGGCGGTGATCAGCCGCGGGTCGCAGATCATCAGCACGCCGCGGTCGGTTTCGTCGCGGATCAGCCGGCCCGCGCCCTGTTTAAGGCTGATGATCGCTTCGGGCAGCTGGTAATCCATGAAGCCGTTGCCGCCGTGCTTTTCCATCGTCGCGATGCGCGCCGCCAGCACCGGGTCGTCCGGCGGCGCGAACGGCAGCCGGTCGATGATCACCACCGACAGCGCGTCCCCGCGCACGTCCACACCTTCCCAGAAGCTCTGGCTGCCGACCAGCACCGCGTTGCCGGCGGCGCGGAAGCGGTCGAGCAGTTCAGTGCGGCCTGCGTCGCCCTGTACCAGGAGCGTGTAGGGCCATTCGCGCTGCGCGAACTCGGTGCGCAGCCGTTCGCCGGCGCGGTTGACCGCCCGCAGCGTGGTGCATAGCACGAACGCGCGCCCGCCTGCGGCTTCGATCAGCGGCAGCGCGGCATCGAGCACCGCGTCGGTATAGCCAGCCGAATTCGGCGGTGGCATGTTTTCTGGCGCGTACAACAGCGCCTGGCGGCCATAGTCGAACGGGCTGGGCCAGGTTTGCGCCGGCTCGTCGGTCAGCCCCATCTGTGAGGCGAAATGGTGAAAGTCGTTTTTCACCGCCAGCGTGGCCGAGGTGAAAATCCAGGCCCGCGGCGTGCCTTCGCGCTGCTTGCTGAAGATTGGCGCAATCGAAAGCGGCGTGGCGTGCAATTGCAGCGAGGATGAGAATGCTTCAACCCACAGCACCGCTTCGCTCGCGTCAGTTTCGTTGACTTCCTTGCCGCCGTTGTCTGTCTCGACGTCTTCCGTCTGGGCTTTCTTTTTCCATGCCTGCAGCGCATCGCCCAGCAGCACCGCGCGGTCGCGGCATTGCGCCAGCGTTTCGGCGCGCTCGGCCTGATTTTCCAGCACCGCCGTCATTGCGGTCAATTCAGTCTGGAGTTTTTCCAGCGCCGGGAACAGCTCGCTCGACGGCGCAAGCTGGTTCACTGCCAGCTTGGCGAAATCGTCCGGAATCGTTAGCCGCAAATCGCGCGCGGCTTTTTCCACCGTCGCGATCACGTCTGGCCATTTTGCGCCGTCGCGCGCATGGGTCAGCCCTTCGGCCAGCACATCGCGGCACAGTTCGAACACTTGCGAGGTCGAAACCGATTCGCCGAAAAACAGTGTTGCCGTGTCCGGCAACTGGTGCGCTTCGTCGAAGATTACCGTGTTCGCGGTCGGCAGCAGTTCGGCCACGCCGGTATCTTTCAACGCCACGTCAGCGAAGAACAGGTGATGGTTGACTACCACCACGTCTGCCTGCTGCGCTTCGCGCCGCGCCTTCATCACGAAGCAGTCCTGATAGTGCCCGCATTCGGCGCCGAGGCAGGTGTCGCGGGTCGAGGTCACCAGATTCCAGATCAGCGCATTTTCCGGTACCGATGACAGTTCGGCCTTGTCGCCGGTCTGCGTGGTCTTGGCAAAGCGCGAAATCGAGCGCAGGTGGCCAACGTCCTCGCGCGACGTCAGCCGGCCGTTTTCCAGCGTGCGCGCCAGATGGAAATGGCACAGGTAGTTCGAGCGCCCCTTGAGCAGCGCAATCGTCACCGGCACGTTCAGCGCATGGCGTACGGTCGGGATGTCGCGCAGGAAAAGCTGATCCTGCAGGTTTTTGGTGCCGGTCGAGACGATCACCTTGCCGCCCCACAACAGCGCCGGCACCAGATAGGCGAAGGTTTTGCCGGTGCCGGTGCCGGCCTCGGCCACCAGCACTTCATTTTTGGCGATCGCGTTCGCAATCGCTTGCGCCATGCCGGTCTGCGAGGCGCGCGGGCGGAACGATGCCACCCCCGCCGCCAGCGGGCCGTCGGCAGCGAACAGCCGTTCGATGTCGGCGTCGTGTTCGCCGGGCGGTGGGGAATCGGGAGTGGCGTCGCTCAAGGTGAAAACTCGGATTTGCGGCTGGTTGTGCTCAGCCGCAATGGTACACCACTCGCTTATCGCAAATGGTTCGTTTCGCGATAAATCCGGTGGTTACGTAGCAGCCATTTTTCGCCTTCTGCCAACACAAAGACAATTGAAGATAGCAGCATGCACAACCCGAGTTCAATCGCCGCCAGCGGTTCTGTGTGCAGAAGTGCATTCATCCAGGGAACGTAAATGGTAGTCATTTGTAGCGTAAAGGTGAATGCAACCGCACTCAGCAGCGGCAAGTTCGATAAAAGTCCTTGCGAAAAAAGTGATTGTTCTTCTGAGCGGATGGCGAGCACATGCCACATTTGTGCCAGCGTTAGCACAGTGAATACCATTGTTTGCCAATGCGTCGATCCTGTGCGGATAGCCCAAGCTTGCGCAAATAGCGAAATGGCCGCCATGGCCAGCCCGCACCAGAAAATGTGCTGCCACATACCATGTGCGAACATCGGCTCATTCGGCGCACGGGGTGGGCGCCTCATTATGCCTCGTTCTGCTGGTTCTGCAGCGAGTGCTAGGCCAGGCAGTCCGTCGGTCAGAAAATTGATCCAGAGTATGTGTATGGGCAGCAGTGGAATTGGCATGCCAAGAAAGGGGGCTAGAAAGATGACCAGAATTTTTGCGACGTTGCCGGTCATCGAGTAGCGAATGAATTTGCGGATGTTGTCAAATATGCGCCGCCCTTCGCGTACTGCGCTGACGATGGTGGAAAAATTGTCGTCCAGCAGCACCAGGCTGGACGCTTCGCGCGCGACATCGGTGCCTCCTTTGCCCATGGCAATGCCGATGTTGGCACGTTTGAGCGCGGGGGCATCGTTGACGCCGTCACCAGTCATGGCCACGAATTCTCCTCGTGATTGCAAGGCCTCGACGATGCGGATTTTTTGCGCCGGATCGACCCGCGCATAGACGCGTATATCTGCGATTTGTTCATGCAGTTCCGCGTCGCTCATCGCGGCCAGTTGTGCACCTGTTACCACCCTGCCGTTATGGTTAAGAATGCCGATATGGCGTGCAATTACGCTAGCGGTAACGGCATGGTCGCCGGTAATCATCACCGGCGTGATGCCGGCTGTTTGGCACAGTTCGACGGCTTCTTGAGCTTCTGGGCGCGGCGGATCGATTAGCCCGGCCAGTCCGATGAAAACCAGTTCCGATTCGATGTTGTTCACTTCTTCGGCGCTGGCTGGCAGCGTTGTCCAGGTGCGCTCGGCTATGGCCAGTACGCGCAACCCGTCTGCTGCCATCCTGTCTGCTGTTACAAGTAGTGCGTCACGGTCGATGGGCTGCGATCCTTCCGGGGTCAGCATCGACACGCAGCGAGGCAGTACGGACTCGGGCGCGCCTTTGGTGTATGCGATGGCGCCGCCATCGTGGCGGTGGAAAGTGGTCATTCGCTTGCGGTCGGAATCAAAAGGCAATTCCAGCAGGCGTGGAGCGTCCGCCACCAGCGCCGTCTTGTCGTATCCAGCCTCTAGCGCGGCTTGATACAGCGCGATTTCGGTCGGGTCGCCTATCATGCCGCCATTCTGGCTGCTGCCTGCGTCGTTCGAGAGCGCCAGCGCGGAAAACAGGTTGCGCCACGGCGGCTGCGAGGAAGGATTGCTCCATTCATGCAGCGAAGCGCCTGCTGCGTGGAGTTCTGTGACTTGCATCTTGTTCTGGGTCAGGGTGCCGGTCTTGTCAGAGCAGATGAAGGTCACCGAGCCTAGGGTTTCGACGGCGGGCAGGCTGCGAATCAGTGCGTTGAATCGTACCATCTTGCGTGCGCCCATCGCCAGCGAGACCGTGATTACTGCGGGTAGCGCTTCAGGAATCGCGGCAACAGCCAGACTGACCGCAGTCAAAAACATCAGCACCGGTTTTTCGCCGCGCAGCATGCCTACCGCGAACACGATGGCGCAAACGGCCAGTACCGTGAAACCCAAATGGCGACCAAACATTGCCAGCCGACGTTGCAGCGGCGTTTTGGCGCTGTCGTCCGAATCCAGCAGGCTGGCGATTTTGCCCAGTTCGGTCGCCATGCCGGTTGCCGTGACGATGCCGATGGCGCGGCCGTAGGTGGCGGTCGTGCCCTTGTATGCAAGATTGATGCGGTCGCCTAGAGTCAGGTCGGCGCTGGCAAGCGGATTGCTATGCTTTTCCACCGTCAGCGCTTCCCCGGTGAGCAGGGATTCATCGACCTTGAATTGCGCAGTCTCGATCAGGCGCAAATCTGCCGGAACCACGTTGCCCGCTTCCAGCAGTACGATGTCGCCTGGCACTAGATCTGACGCGGATAGCGCTTGCCGTTCGCCGGCGCGCAGCACCATTGCCGTGGCCGCCGCCATTTTTTTCAGCGCAGCCAGCGCGCGTCCCGCGCGGACTTCCTGCGCAAAGCCGATGATGGCATTCAGCAGCACGACGATGATGATTGCCATCGTATCCTTGGCTTCGCCGACGATGCCAGACACCAAGGCGGCAGCGAGCAGGACCAGGATCATGAAATCGTTGAACTGGTCGAAAAACATGCGCCATTGCGGGCGTGGCGGCCGCTCGCGGATGGTGTTTTCGCCATGTTTAGCCAACCTGTGCGCCGCTTCCTCCAGTGTCAGCCCTGTTGTTGGACTCACCGCCAGCTGTTTGGCCAGTTCTTGTGTGTCAAGCGTATGCCATGCGTGCAGAGGGGCAGCATCTGCAACTAGGTGGCGGGGTGAGGCTGCCATGCGGAAATCCTTGTCATCGAGTAAGGGTTGCGAAACGGAAAATAATATACTGGGTGGTGTATTTATTTGTATTGACTAAATATTTGGACAGAAGGCGTAATTTTCATATATACCCCTTCGTTTTTGCGAAAACCTGCATGTGGCGCAGGCGCTATATTGCATTCCGTTTGAAAAACGATAGCATTGTGCGAATCAGACAGGATGACATGCAGCAAAACATGCACCTTTTGCTATCATTTGCGAGCTTAAATATTTCTTGTGTAACAAGCATGAATTTTTACCAAATCGAAGCCGGCACCGGCCAGCATATAGGCGACCGCAAGGAGCAACAGGATCGCGTTGCGCTGCTGGCTGCGCCGAAAGCGCCCGGCTACATGCTGGCCGTGCTGGCCGACGGCATGGGCGGCGTGCAGGGCGGGGCGATGGCTGCCGAACAAATCATCCGGACGGCCAGGCAGAATTTCGATGAATTCTCGCCGCTGACGCACGATGTCGAGGCGCTGCTGAAAACCATCGTTGACGAGTCGCATACGATTATCAAGCTGATTGGCATGTCGGAGGAAAGTGACCCGCATACGACGGTGGTGGCGCTGGTGCTGACGCCGGATCGGAAGGCAATCTGGGTGCATGCCGGCGATTCGCGCCTGTACCGTTTTCGCGGGCCAAATTTTGCCGAGCACACGATTGATCATTCGTTTGTTGAAACGATGGTGGCAAAAGGCGAACTGACGCGCGAACAGGCAAAGAGCCACCGGATGGCGAACCTGCTGGTGAACGGGCTGGGCAGCAAGAAGGCTCCTTATGTGACCATCGGTCACCATAAAAACTTGCAGCCGGGTGATGCCTTCCTGCTATGTTCGGACGGGTTGTGGCACTATTTCAGCGAAGCCGAACTGGGCGCGGCGATTGCGATGAACTCGCCGCGTCAGGCCGCAGAAATGCTGATCGGCAAGGCTCGCGAGCGCGCGCATGGCCAGGGCGACAATTGCACGCTGGCCGTGATCAAGCTGGTGGCGGGCAACAGGAAGGATTAGAACCATCCCCAGCGGTGACGGCCGATTTACATTTCCGTTTTGCGCTTATTGCCTGGTCGGATTGATTTTTTCCGGAGGCGCTGGCGGTTTGTCTTTGTCGGCTTGTGCCTGAGCCTTTTTTCGGCGCTGTTCTTCTTTTTTCGCTTTCTTTTCCGCTACCTTGCGCTGCCGTTCTTCTGCCTTGCGCAATTTTTCAGTGTAAACGCTTTCACGTTTCCCTCGCTGGCTTTCGAGCGTTTGCTGTCTACGCTGCATTTCCTGCTGTTTTGCATCCATCTTGCCTGCATGGGCGGCGGCGGAAGCTGCGCGCGATTGCGCTTCGGCGGGTTCCTGCGCGCGTTTTTTCTCCAGCGCCGAGTCACGCTTGACCACAGCGGCATGGCGCCTATAACGCTCCGCTTCAATTTGCACTTCACGCACTTGATTCAGTGCCAGCCTCCGCTGCTCTTTCGCCTGGTCGCGGCATTTGTTGGCGAAAAATTCCTGCCGGTAGCAGCGCCTTTCTTCGGCCTTGAAACGCGCTTCAATGGCCTTGCGCTCGCTTTTTACATCGGCAATTGCCTTGTCTGCGGTTTCAACCGATGAAATGCTTTCTTTGGGGTAGCGTTGCCGCAGGTCGACCGGCGCAGGCAGGGTCTCTGCCTGCGCCGGAGCAGAGGCTTGGGGCGCTGGCGACAAGGCTGGTCTGCCTGATACCACCTGCTGCGCACATGCTGGTGCGCAGAGTGTTGCAACGGTTGCTGCCGTTGCCGCCAGCAGGCAACGGCGAGCGAAGAGAGAAAATGTCGTCATGGGCAATCGTTCCGTCAGATGTCGAGCAGCAGCCGCGCCGGGTCTTCGAGCGCATCCTTGATCGCGACCAGCGCCAGCACTGCTTCGCGGCCGTCAATCAGACGGTGATCATACGACAGCGCGAGATAATTCATCGGCCTGATCACGATTTGCCCGTTTTCGACCACCGGCCGATCCTTGGTTGCATGGATGCCGAGGATGGCCGATTGCGGCGGGTTGATGATCGGCGTGGACAGCATTGAGCCAAACACGCCACCATTCGAGATCGAGAACGTGCCGCCGGTCAGGTCGTCCAGTGTCAGCCGGCCATCGCGCGCTAGTGTGCCGAACTCGGCGATCTTGCGCTCGATGTCGGCGATCGACATTTGATCTGCATCGCGCATCACCGGCACCACCAGTCCGCGCGGCGAACTGATCGCAATGCCGATGTCGAAGTAGCCGTGATAGACGATATCGTTGCCGTCGATTGACGCATTCACGATCGGATATTTTTTCAGCGCCGCCACCGCCGCCTTGACGAAGAACGACATGAAGCCAAGGCGCACGCCATGTTCCTGCTCGAATTTGTCCTTGTAACGGTTGCGCAGGTCGATAACCGGCTGCATGTTGACTTCGTTGAACGTGGTCAGCGAAGCAGTATTCATCTGCGATTCGAGCAGTCGCTGGGCGATGCGCGCGCGCAGGCGGCTCATCGGCACCCGGTCTTCCGGCCTGCTGGCTAGTTCGGCATTGATCGGCGCTGCTATCGCGCGTGACGAAGAAACCGTCGATGGTTGTGTGCGTGCCGCCGGCACGATTTCAGTCGATGGGGCAGGCGTGGGGGGCTGCGATGATGCCGGTGGGACAGTCGGTACTGGCGGCAAAGATGGTACTTGGGGGGGGGCTACTGGTGGTTGAGGCGCTGGTGCGGGCGCTGCAGGAGCAGCCGGTACTGATGCGACCGCTTCGCTGTCGATGAGTGCAATCGTTTCACCGGCGACGACGCTTTCGCCATTCCCCTTGATGATTTGCACCAGCACGCCGGACCCTGGCGCGGGCAACTCCAGCACCACCTTGTCGGTTTCGATATCAACTAGGTTGTCGTCCTGTTTGATGCTTTCGCCAATTTGCTTGCGCCACTGTATCAGTGTGGCTTCTGCAACCGATTCAGACAGTTGCGGAACCTTGACTTCCAGTACAGCCATTCTTAGTCTCCGTTTTTCCGGGGTTATTTGGTGAAGATCACGCCCTTGAGGCGGGCAAAAGCCTGCGCCAGCAATTCCTTTTGCTGCGCTGCGTGCTTGTGGTAGTAGCCGACCGCAGGAGACGCGCTTGGCGGCCGCCCGGCAAAACCGAGCTTTTGTCCGGTTTCCATCTGTCCGAGCAGGTTGTGCTGGATCTGGAACCAGGCGCCCTGATTTTGCGGCTCATCCTGCACCCAGACCACTTCGGCCAGGTTCGGGTATTTTTCCAGTTCTGCACCGAAAGCCTTGTGCGGGAACGGGTACAACTGTTCAATGCGGATGATGGCGATGTCGCTGCTCTGTTGTTCCTTGCGTGCGTGCAGCAGGTCGTAGTAAACCTTGCCCGAGCAGACCAGCATCCGTTTGACTTCATCTGCGCGGAGGGTGTCGTCGGTTTCGCCGATGACGGTCTTGAATCCTCCCTTCGCCAGTTCTGTCAGAGGAGAGCCTGCATCCTTGTGGCGCAACAGCGATTTGGGCGTCAGCACGATCAGTGGTTTGCGGAAGCGACGAATCATCTGCCGACGCAGCAGGTGGAAAATTTGTGCTGATGTCGTTGGTTGCGCGACTTGGATATTGTTGTCGGCGCACAGTTGCAGGAAGCGCTCGATCCTCGCAGACGAATGTTCCGGTCCCTGGCCTTCGTAACCGTGCGGCAGCAGCATCACCAGTCCCGATGCGCGTCCCCATTTGACCTCGCCTGAGGTGATGAACTGGTCAATCACGACTTGCGCGCCATTGGCGAAATCGCCGAACTGCGCTTCCCAGATGGTGAGTGTATTGGGTACGGCGGTCGAGTAGCCATATTCGAAGCCAAGAGCCGCTTCTTCCGACAGCACCGAATCAATCACGGTAAAGCGTGCCTGACGGTCGGAAACATGTTCCAGCGGCGTATACGTGCCGACATCCCAGCGCTCGCGATGCTGATCGTGCAGCACCGCGTGGCGGTGCGTGAACGTGCCGCGTCCAGAATCCTGCCCAGACAGACGGATCGGATAGCCCGACGCCAGCAGCGAGGCGAATGCAAGATGCTCGCCCATGCCCCAGTCAAGCTCAATTTCGCCCCGTCCCATTGCTGCGCGGTCCTGCAGCACTTTGGCCGCGAGCGGATGCAGCTCGAAATCGTCCGGCACGGTGGTGATCCGCTCAGATAGGCGCATCAACTCTTCGATCGGAACCGCAGTGTCGGCTGCATCAGTCCACTTGCGGTTCAGGAATGGGGCCCAGTCGACTTCAGTTTTGTTCGGGTAGCTGGCGAAAACCGGGTCGGTATCGAACACGCCCGAATCCATCACTTTTCGGAATGAGGCGGCAACATCTTCTTCCTCGCCCTGCCAGATGATTCCTTGCGCCGCCAGCCTGCGACCGTAGAGCCGGCGCACGCCTTGTTGCTGCGCTATTTTCTGGTACATCAATGGTTGCGTCAGCGCCGGCGTGTCCTGTTCATTATGTCCGAGCTTGCGGTAGCAGACGATGTCGAGCACGATGTCCTTCTTGAATGTCATCCGGAAATCAAGCGCCACTTGGGCGGCGAATACCACCGCATCCGGATCGTCTCCATTCACATGCAGTACTGGCGCTTCGACCATTTTCGCCACATCAGTGCAGTACAGCGTCGAGCGCGAATCGCGCGGATCGGAGGTGGTGAAGCCGATTTGATTGTTTATCACGATATGCACGGTGCCGCCGGTGCTGAAGCCGCGCGTCTGACCTAGATTCAGCGTTTCCATCACCACGCCTTGCGCGGTGAACGCGGCATCACCATGTACCAGCACCGGCAGTACTTGCGAACCATCAAGGTCGCCGCGGTGATCCATTCTCGCTCGAGCCGAACCTTCGACTACCGGATTGACGATTTCCAGGTGTGAAGGGTTGAATGCCAGCGACAGATGCACCGGCCCGCCAGGCGTCGCCACATCGCGGGTGAAGCCCTGGTGATATTTGACATCGCCGGAAGGCAAGTCGGCTGCCTGTTTTTCCTCGAATTCGGCAAACAGGTCGCGCGGCAGCTTGCCCATGATGTTGACCAGCACGTTCAAACGGCCGCGATGCGCCATGCCGATCACGATTTCCTGGATGCCGTTGGCGCCGGCGCGCTGGATCACTTCATCCAATGCGGCGATGACACTCTCGCTGCCTTCGAGCGAAAAACGCTTTTGTCCGACATAGCGGGTGTGCAGATAGCGCTCCAGCCCTTCCGCAGCCGTGATGCGCTCCAGGATGTGTCGCTTCTGTTCTTCAGTGAAATCCGGTGTCGCGCGCGTTGATTCGAGCCGCTGCTGCATCCAGCGTTTTTGCGCTTGGTCGCTGATGTGCATGAATTCGGCGCCGATCGAGCGGCAGTAAGTATCGCGCAGGAATTGCAGGTGTTCGCGTAGCGTTGCCGTTTCGACGCCGAAATAGGTGTTGCCGATGTTGAACACCAGATCCATGTCGGCATCGGTGAAGCCGTAAAAGCTGTGTTCCAGTTCGGGGATATGCGGACGCGGGTGTCGCTGCAGCGGATCCAGATTTGCCCATCGCGAACCGAGAATGCGGTAAGCGGCTGTCAGTTGTTGCGATGCGACCTGCTTGCGCTCCATTTCGGCGCTGACCGGCGTGACTACATGCCGGAATGGACCATGCTTTGCGCGTTCAGTGAATGATGCAATCACTGGCGCATGTGCAACGTCGTGCCGGCTGGAGCCGTCCGAGGCGGGCACGTTTTGCATCGCGTTGAACCACTCGCGCCAGTTGTCTGGCACCGAGTGAGGATTGTTCAGATAGGCTTCGTACAACTGTTCGACATAGGGCGCATTGCCCGCGAACAGGTACGACGTGGAAACATCTTTCTGCATCATATTGCCACCTTTCTTCGCGCTTCGCGAAAATCCGGTTATCCGCTTGCCGGCCTGACCGGTCGGCGGACTGCATTTTGATTGGAAGTGAGTTTTATATGAGCTTACTGTATTCGATAGTCGTTAGTCCACGGCTGAACGTGTGCAATTATTGTCGCATAACCACGCAATACGTGAGGTTATGTTGAATATTTATCGCTGCAAGCGAAATCTAATTTGGGTATGTGGCAAAAACACGGTTTTCTGCCATGATTTCCGCGACCCGAAAAGATACCCTGGTGAGTATGTTTTGCGGGCCGGGTGGCTGTGATGAGACGCTTTAGCCGCGTTCTTCGATCGAAGGCACATCGCGCGTGGTTGCGCCGGTGTACAGCTGGCGCGGACGGGCAATTCGATGTTCCGGATCGGCGATCATTTCCTTCCATTGCGCGATCCAGCCTGCGGTGCGAGCCATCGCAAAAATGCCGGTGAACAGCGAGGTCGGGATGCCGAGCGCGGACTGGACGATGCCGGAGTAGTAATCGACGTTCGGATACAGTTTGCGCGAAACGAAATAATCGTCTTCCAGCGCGTACTTTTCGATTTCCAGTGCGACCTTGAACAGCGGGTTATCCTTCAGCCCAAGTTCGCCCAGCACCTCGTGGCAGGTTTCGCGCATCAGGATGGCGCGCGGGTCGAAATTCTTGTACACGCGATGACCAAAGCCCATCAGCCGCACGCCGCCGGTGCGGTTTTTCACGTTCTGAATGAATTCCGGTACCTTGTCGACCGTTCCGATTTGCCTGAGCATTGTTAGCGTTGCTTCATTTGCGCCGCCATGCAGCGGCCCCCACAATGATGCGATGCCGGCAGCGATGCAGGCAAACGGATTGGCACCACTGGAGCCGGCAAGGCGCACGGTCGAGGTCGATGCATTCTGTTCATGATCGGCGTGCAGGATCATGATGCGGTCGAGCGCACGCGCCAGCACTGGATTGACCTTGTAATCTTCTGCCGGGGTGGCGAACATCATGCGCAGGAAATTTTCGCTGTATGACAGTTCATTGCGAGGATAGACGAACGGCTGTCCGATCGAGTATTTGTAAGCCATGGCGACCAGTGTTGGCATTTTTGCAATAATGCTCAACGCAGATTCTTCTCGATGATCCGGGTCGGAGATGTCGATCGATTCATGATAGAACGCAGACAACGCGCCGACAGTTGCGACCAGCACTGCCATCGGGTGCGCGTCGCGGCGGAAGCCGCGGAAGAAAAACTGCATCTGCTCGTGCAGCATCGTCTGATGTTTAAACGCGTTGACGAAGACATCTTTTTGCGCGGCGGTCGGCAACTCGCCTTTCAGGAGCAGGTAGCAGGTGTCCATGAAATCACCCTTTACCGCCAGTTGTTCGATCGGATAACCGCGGTACAGCAGAATGCCTTTTTCGCCGTCGATATAGGTGATGGAAGAATCGCACGATGCGGTGGACATGAACCCTGGATCGTAGGAGAGCTTGCCGGCTGTGGTGTATAGCGGGCGGATGTCGATCGCATCTGGCCCTATCGACGCCTTGTACACCGGCAAGTCAAGCGATGGCGTGCCATCGGAAAAGGTCAGCGTTACCTTGGTATCGGAGTTTTTCATTGACTATCCATCAAATATCAAAATGCAGAATCAGGGAATGATAATGTATATCGTACTTTATCGGGTATTAACTTTATCTATTATGTGTAGATTCCAGGTGCTTATGGTTGTTCTGCACCGAACGGGTGCAAAACCATGCGCGCAACACAATTTGATGGCCTATCGTCATCTGTGGGCAGTTATCGCTGGGTATTTTCGGCATCCTGGCGGACACGATTTATAATATAGCGCCAGTATTTTTGCGGGAACCCGCGTTTTGTCGAAGGAGTAATGTCATGCTGAAATTCCTGTCTGCCTTTTTTCTGACCTTTGGTCTGGTGTTTGCGTTGCCACAGGCCAGTGCCGAAACGGCACCTGCAACCCCGAAAGCGACCAAGAAGAAGGTGGCGAAAAAAAACGTCAAAAAGAAATCCGCTGCCAGAGCAGAAGGTGAGGCCATTGAACACGATGGCGATGTGCCCGATACCGCTGGTTTCACCAGTGTCAGCTATAGCTGCGAACTGGGCAACAATCTGACGATTTTCCAGAAAAAGAGCGATGACAAGCAGATCGCAGTTCGGTGGCGCGACCGCCTGCATCGATTGTTGCGAGTGAATACCACCACGGGTGCCGACCGCTATGAAAATGCGAAAAACGGCTTGACCTGGGTTGGTATCCCGTCGAAGGGTATCTTGCTGAATTCGAAGAATGGCAAGCAACTCGCCAACGAGTGCAAGGATACGGTGCAGCTGAAGCATTCGACCTGATTGAATTGATTTGAACCGTTCAGGTGGCGCGGCCTGCTGCCGCGCTACCATGAGCTGTTATGCGGGCGAGGTTCTTGCTTCGTCCGTTTTTGTGCGATGTTTTGATTTGTTTGATTGCCGACGACGGCAATCCCTAATGGAGAAGTCATGTCCCGCAATACCTTGAGCACGCTGAAGGATTTTAAACTGACCGACAGCAAGAAAGGCCGCTTTTATTCGCTTCCCGAGCTGGGAAAAAAACTGGGTGTCGACATTGGGCGCCTGCCGGTATCGATCCGCATCGTGCTCGAATCGGTGTTGCGCAACTGTGATGGCCAGAAGGTGACTGAAGAGCATGTTCGCCAGCTGGCGAACTGGAAGCCGACCGCCGAGCGTGTCGATGAAATTCCGTTTGTGGTGTCGCGGATTGTGCTGCAGGACTTTACCGGTGTGCCGCTGCTGGCCGATTTGGCGGCGATGAGGAACGTCGCGCAGCGCACGGGCAAGAACCCGAAGAACATCGAGCCGCTGGTGCCGGTCGATCTGGTGGTTGACCACTCGGTGCAAATCGATCATTTCCGCGAGAAGCGTGCGCTCGATTTGAACATGAAGCTCGAATTTGCGCGCAACAACGAGCGCTACCAGTTCATGAAGTGGGGCATGCAGGCGTTCGACACTTTCGGCGTCGTGCCGCCGGGCTTCGGCATCGTGCATCAGGTGAACCTCGAATATCTGGCGCGTGGCGTGCATAAGCAAAAGACCGACAAGGGCGAACTGTACTATCCGGACACGATGGTCGGCACCGATTCGCACACTACCATGATCAATGGCCTGGGCGCAGTTGCGTGGGGCGTGGGCGGTATTGAGGCGGAGGCGGGCATGCTCGGCCAACCGGTGTATTTCCTGACGCCGGACGTGATTGGCGTGAACCTGGTCGGCAAGCTGCGCGAGGGCTGCACTGCGACGGATCTGGTGCTGACGATCACCGAACTGCTGCGCAAGGAAAAGGTCGTTGGCAAGTTCGTTGAATTCTTTGGCCAGGGCACCGAGTCGCTGTCGTTGACCGATCGGGCGACCATCGCCAACATGGCGCCGGAATATGGCGCGACCATGGGCTTCTTCCCGGTCGATGATGCGACCGTTGATTACCTGAAGGGCACTGGCCGCACGAAGGCGGAAATTACAGCGTTCGAAGCCTACTTCAAGGCGCAGAAGATGTTCGGCATCCCGAAAGCAGGCCAGATCGATTACACCCGTGTGGTGACGCTCGACTTGGGGACTGTGGCTCCGTCGCTGGCTGGTCCGCGTCGTCCGCAGGACCGGATCGAGATCGGCAACGTCAAAAACAATTTTGCCGAACTGTTTTCGAAGCCGGTGGCTGATGGCGGTTTCAACAAGAAGGCCGACGATTTGGCAGCGGTATATGAAAATGCCGACGGGGTGAAGGTGAAGAACGGTGATGTACTGATCGCAGCCATCACCTCATGCACCAACACATCGAACCCGGGCGTGTTGCTCGCTGCTGGCTTGCTGGCGAAGAAGGCAGTTGAAGCCGGCTTGAAGGTGGCTCCGCATATCAAGACTTCGATGGCACCAGGTTCACGCATCGTCACCAACTATCTCGAAGCAGCTGGCCTGCTGCCGTATCTGGAAAAGCTCGGTTTCGGCGTCACCGCCTATGGCTGCACCACCTGCATCGGCAATGCTGGCGACCTGACGCCGGCGATGAACGAGGCAATCACGAAGAACGATATTGTTGCTGCTGCCGTGCTGTCGGGTAACCGCAACTTCGAGGCACGTATTCATCCGAACCTGCGTGCAAACTTCCTCGCGTCGCCGCCGCTGGTGGTTGCGTATGCCATCGCCGGCAACGTCGGGGTCGATCTGATGACCGAGCCGGTCGGCAAGGGCAAGGGCGGCAAGGATGTGTATCTTGGTGATATCTGGCCGACCTCGCATGAAATTGCAAAATTGATGAAATTTGCGCTGAATGCGAAAGTGTTCAAGGATAACTACGGCGAAGTGAAAACGGCGCCGGGAAAATTGTGGGAAGGCATCAAGGGCGTGGCGAAAGGAGACGTCTACAACTGGCCGAAATCGACCTACATTGCCGAGCCGCCTTTCTTTGCCGATTTCACGCAGGAACCGAAAGGTGCTGCGGGCAACATCACTGGCGCGCGCGCGCTGGGCGTATTCGGCGATTCGATTACGACCGACCACATCTCGCCGGCAGGCTCGATTGGCGAATCCAGCCCGGCCGGCAAATGGCTGCTGGCAAATGGCGTGAGCAAGGCGGATTTCAACTCCTACGGCGCACGTCGCGGCAATCATGAAATCATGATGCGCGGCACGTTCGCCAATGTGCGCATCAAGAACCTGATGCTGCCGCCGAAGGAAGATGGCTCGCGCGTCGAAGGCGGCTTTACGATTCACCAGCCGAGCGGCCAGCAGATGGCGATTTACGACGCGGCGATGCAGTATCAGAAGGACGGCGTACCGACGATGGTGTTTGCTGGCGAAGAATACGGCACTGGTTCGTCGCGCGACTGGGCCGCGAAGGGTACGCAGCTTCTGGGGGTGAAGGCGGTGATTGCGCGCTCGTTCGAACGCATCCATCGCGCGAACCTGATCGGCATGGGCGTACTGCCATTGCAGTTTATCGGCAATGACAGCGTGCAGTCGCTTGGCATAACCGGCATGGAGAAGTACAGCCTGACCGGCCTCGATGGTGAAATCAAGCCGCAGCAGAAAGTCACGCTGGTGATTGAACGCCAGGATGGCAGCCAGCAGCAGATTGAGCTGCTGCTGCGCATCGATACGCCGATTGAAGTCGATTACTACCGTCATGGCGGCATTTTGCCGTTCGTGCTGCGGCAGTTGCTGGCGGACTGAGAGCGCATCGTATCAAAATGAAAAACGCCGGGGAAACCCGGCGTTTTTCATTGCGGCCGTTGCGTATCAGGCGGTGAGCATCTTCTGGAATGCCGGCAGCACGGCATCGCCCTTGAACGGTTTGACGATCCAGCCCTTGATGCCGGCCGCCTTGCCCCGCTCTTTCATCGCCGGCGAGTTTTCCGTGGTCAGCATGATGATATTGACCTTGCTGTTCAGTTCGCTGCGCACTTTTTCGGCCATCGTCAAACCGTCCATGATTGGCATGTTGACGTCGCACACCACCAGCTTGATGCCGGAGTCGCATTTCAGTTTGCTCAGGCCTTCGCGTCCGTCTGCCGCCAGAGACACGCTCAGGCCGTTTTTAGTCAGGAAATCACTTACTTCATTGCGGACGGTACTCGAATCGTCCACTACCAGAATTTGTGCCATGGTTGTTTCTCCAGAAAATGGTTGAAGTGGTTAAAACAGTTCCAGCTCGCCGGTGCTCATGTCTTCGGCCTGGGCTTGCACCTGGAAATCCAGGGGGGCGTAGTTGCATACGCCAAGACTGATGTGAAACCGGTAGTCATCGCCGGCATCGACCTGAAAATGGGCGGTGTAGCCATAGTTTTGTGCTTCCAGAAAAGAGGAAGATCTGCGGTCGATGAAATTCGGCGTTGACATGCCGACGTACTGAAAGAACTGTCCCAGGTTGCGATTCAGCGTGCCGCAGCACATGTTTCCATATTCTGCGACGGCGTCGAACAGGCCTTGTTCGGTCATCTCATCGGTCGGCACCCGGCTGATGCGGGAAAAAAACATTTTTGCGCGTTCGTCCGGTGTGAAATAAATCATCAAGGTTGCCCGGAACAGCAATGATGCAATGGTCAGGATGACGATTTTCTTTTCGTCAATCGCAGACTGGTCAGACAGAATCCTCATGTCGAAGCAATTTTCAAGCGATGAGGACAGGCTGGTTTTGACCGCATCCTGCAGCAGTTGGTTGAAACCGTCACGGGCGCTGTGGGTAATCATGGTGCCAGCCTCAAGCGGTGAGTGTTTCCCGGGTTTTCCGGTTTGTCTGTGCCAGGCCGATGATCGCGGCGATGATCATCTTGCCTCCAGCCTGCAGATCCTGGAAGGTGGTGGTAGTGATCAGATCGTTCTCATACAGGCTGCTGCGATATTCGCGCGACAGGTTTTCGGCACGATTGGCCAGCGTGCGCACTTCATTTGCCACCACGGCGAAACCGCTGCCCACCTGGCCAACCCTAGCTGCCTCGATTGAGGCGTTGAGCGCGACAATGACCATCTGGCGCACGATCAGTGAAAACTCATCATTCTTGCGGTGCATTGATTCGTTGTGGGCGATCAGCTGATTCATGTCGCTGTGCCAACGCTCGAAGGTTCGGCCCAGGCCAAGCAGTTCATCGGCACTGACTTCGAGTGAGTCGCAGCTTTCGATCGCACTGGTGCGGACCTGATCGTTGTGTTCAGCCAGCTGACGGACAAGCTGTTCGCTGTCGGCCCGCATCTGCTGAATTCTTATTTCGCTCGCGTACTGCTCTTGCGCCAGTTGCTGCTGATGCTGTTCGATGCCTTCCTGCAGATCATTGACCAGTTGGCGCAACTGATTTTCGCTGGCTTGCGCCTGTTCGGAATCGATCATGTGCGCACGTGTTTTCTCGATGCGGAAAAGGCGCCATCCCATGATGAGACCGCACAAAATCACGCCAGAAATGAAACAGAAAATGTAATCAATCATATCGGTTAACTGCAAAATTTCATGAAATCAGGGCATGAGCGGCGGCCATGGTTGTCATGACCGCCGGGGGCGTCATGCTGCGCGATAGTTGCCATCGTCGCCGGTTTTAGGCCTTTCGTCAGACAACTTCTGCGTGCCACCCGTTTCCGGCATGGATCTGACCGTTTCATCGGTGAAAACCTGGTCGCTCGCACCGAGGTTGGCTGCAAGGTTTTCCGGCAGGTAAACGACGACCATGAATTGCCGAAAATCGGCTCCAACCAGATCGTCTGTGAAGCAAATATCGATCTTTCCGCCTTCACGCCGCACGAAATCCTGCACCGCATCCATGCCAACGCCACGGCCTGATACGGCGGTCACTTTCTCGGCGGTCGAGAATCCTGTCAGGAAAATGAACCGTGCGGTTTCTTCGTCGGTAACTTGGGTGCGTTCGCCCAGAATGCCCTTTTCGATCGCAGCCTTGCGAATGTTGCCCAGGGCCAGTCCACGTCCATCGTCATGCAGCCTGAAGCGCAGCATGCCGTTTTCTGAATCCACTTTCAGCGTGATGATGCCGGCGGCAGGCTTGCCTTTTTTCTGACGCACGTCTGGCATTTCTATGCCGTGATCGATGGCGTTGCGGAACAGGTGCATGAAGACGTTCTTGAGCACGCCGCTGGCCTGGTTGTGCACCACATAACCGTTTTCCTCGATCACAATCGACGGGGCTTCCTTGCCGAGTTCCGCCGCCAGCGATGGTGTGGAATCGATGATGTTGGCTAGTGTTTCGCCAATTCGTTCGGTGCCGAGCTGGCGCAGCGTTTTGCGTACTGAATTGCGCACTGCGATCAGTTCGTGCAGGTTGGACGTGTTGACATTTTCCAGACGCGACAGGGTTTCCTGAATGTGCTTCTTGTCGACCATCAGATATCGTTCGGCATTGCCGCGGCGTCCAGGTCCCTTGCGTCCCAGGCTGACTTCATTGATCCGTGCGTAACGCTCGATGGCCGAGCGGACGCCGGACAGTTCCGCCATCAGCATTTGCTGATCCCAGGCGATATTCGAATGCGGCTTGCGCAGTTCGTCATAGCTTTGTTCAGCTTCATGCACGATGTTGGTCAGATAGTGCA
>Ga0316604_10000274_pt1 | contig 72722 bp, 76 predicted proteins | sample OWC_soil_day20_C_FD_207650 | JGI IMG/M metagenome (GOLD analysis project Ga0316604, IMG submission 207650) | Wetland soil microbial communities from Old Woman Creek delta, Ohio, United States - OWC_soil_day20_CT | ecosystem: Environmental > Terrestrial > Soil > Wetlands | place: USA: Ohio... | reverse complement strand
TTCCCTCCCGCATGCCCACCCACGCCTCCGAGCTCTACGCCAAGAACCTCTACAACTTCCTGTCGCCGTGGATCAAGGACGGCAGCCTCCAGTTCGACTGGAGCGACGAAGTACTGGCCGGCACCGTACTGTGCCGCGATGGCGCCACCGTGCATCCGGTGGTCAAACAAGTGATGGGTGAACCCACGGGAGGAAATGCGTAATGGACGGTCTGCTCGCGTTGTACATCTTCATGCTCGCCGCCTTCACCGGCTACGAGATCATCGCCAAGGTGCCGGTCATCCTGCACACCCCGCTGATGTCCGGCTCCAACTTCATCCACGGCGTCGTGGTGGTTGGCGCCATGATTGCGCTGGGCAATGCCGATACCGTCGTCGAACAGGCCATCGGCTTCTTCGCCGTCGCCCTCGGTGCCGCCAATGCGGCCGGTGGTTATGTCGTGACCGAACGCATGCTCGCCATGTTCAAGAAGAAGGAAGCATGATGAGTCTGCCCCTCTACGTTCAAGGCGCCTGGTTCCTCGGCGCCGCCCTGTTCATCTTCGGCCTCAAGGGCATGAGTTCCCCGGCCTCCGCCCGCAAGGGTATCGTCATCGCCGGCTACGGCATGCTGATCGCCATTGCCGGTACCTTCCTCGTGCCCGGTCTGAAGAACATCGTATTGATGATCCTCGCCCTCGGTCTCGGTGGCGCCGCCGCCTGGATCTCCGGCCAGAAGGTCAAGATGACCGACATGCCGCAGATGGTTGCCATCTACAACGGCATGGGCGGCGGTGCCGCCGCCGCGATTGCCGCCATCGAGTTCGCTCGCGGCGATACGCACAGCACCATCACGACCATCCTCGCCGTGATCGGCGCGCTGATCGGGGCGGTGTCCTTCACTGGCTCCTGCGTCGCCTGGGCCAAACTGCAGGGTGTGCTGAAGAAAGCCATCCGCCTGCCGGCCCAGAATGCGGTCAATGTCATCCTCGCCCTGAACGCCGTCGGCCTGGGGATCGCCATGGTGGTGATGGCCCCGGCCCAACCGGAACTGATCTACTTCTTCTTCGCCATCTCGCTGATCCTCGGCCTGATCGTCACCCTGCCGATCGGCGGGGCCGACATGCCGGTGGTGATCTCGCTGTTCAATGCCTTCACCGGCCTGGCGGTGGGCTTTGAAGGCTACGTGCTGGGTAACCCGGCCTTGATCATTGCCGGCATCGTGGTCGGTGCGGCCGGCACGCTGCTCACCCAGCTGATGGCCAAGGCGATGAACCGGCCGATCAGCAACATTCTCTTCACGCCGATGGTCGCGGCTTCGAGTGGCGAAGCGATCAGTGGCACGATGAAGGAACTGAGTGCGCTGGATGCGGCGGCGATGATGCGTTACGCCAGCAAGGTCATCATCGTGCCGGGCTACGGTATGGCCGTGGCGCATGCCCAGCACAAGGTGTGGGAAATGACGGAGATGCTCGAGGAAGTCGGGGTCGAGGTAAAGTTCGCCATCCACCCGGTGGCCGGCCGCATGCCGGGTCACATGAACGTGCTGCTGGCGGAAGCCGGCGTGCCGTACGACAAGATCTTCGATCTGGAGGAGATCAATGGTGAGTTCGGTCAGGCGGATGTGGCGCTGATCATCGGGGCGAACGATGTGGTGAATCCAAGCGCCCGCACCGACAAGTCCAGCCCGATCTACGGCATGCCGATCCTGAACGCCGACATGGCGCAGAACGTGATCGTGATCAAGCGCGGCAAGGGCACCGGTTACTCCGGCGTGGAGAATGCGCTGTTCTTCACCGACAACTGCCGCATGCTCTATGGCGATGCCCAGCCCATGGCCGGCGAGATCATTCAGAACCTGAAGACGATGGGGTGAGCAGCTTCTTTAGCTATACCAAAAATATCAGAAACCTTACAATCGCTCGTTATTGCATTTCAGGATCTCACCAATGAAAAGAATCGACGACCTGCTGATCTGGCTTACCGCAGCAACATGCCTCCTGTTGTGGGTCTGGTCAGCGGTCAGCGGACCGATTTCGGCACACTTCTTCCTGCTGCTTGCCGGGCTTGTCATTGCTTCGATCCTGTTTTCATTTCGTGAGCGGAAACGCTGGAAAGCGCACCAGCAGAATCACGTTAATGAACTAAATGACGTGATGTCCGAATACCACGTGCTTTCCAACGAGGCTATGGCACATGCCGAACTGCAGTTCACCTCGCTTGAAAAGGACATGCAGGAAGCGCAGGAAGTTATTCGCGCGTCGGTCAACAAGATCTCCGGCAGCCTGACCGGTCTTGAATCGCAGTCATCCGATCAGCGCCAGGTACTGCGTTCGCTGATCGATCAGATGCTGCAAATGACCGACTCGGATCACAGCCAGGCAAATTCGCAGGTCAGCCTGCAACGCTTCTTCGACGAAACCAATGCACTGATTGCGGAATTCGTCAGCAAGATGACCCAACTGCAAACAACCAGCCAGGGTATCGCGCAGAGCTTCGATCAGATGCAGAATCAGGTGAAGAAGATCACCGGCTCACTCAACGATATCGCCGGCATCACCAAGCAGACCGACCTGCTGGCCCTCAATGCGGCCATCGAAGCCGCTCGTGCTGGCGAAGCTGGCCGTGGCTTCGCCGTGGTCGCCGATGAAGTGCGCAATCTCGCCGCCCGTACCGGCGAATTCAACGTCGATATTCGCGTTGGCCTGAACGACATCCTGAAATCACTTCAGGCGGTGGGCGTCCGCATCGCCGATGCGACCAACATCGACATGAGTATCGCCGAGAAGTCCCGCACAACCCTGCACGAATTGGGTAGCGAGTTACTGGAACTGACCGGCAAGGCGCGCGAACACTCCGACCACATCACGGCAGTCACCGAGCAGATGCACAATCTGACGCAGGAAGGCGTGATGGCCATGCAGTTCGAAGACATCGTGACACAGATGATGGGACGCATCAGTCAGCGTACCGTCAATGTGGGTGAATACATGCATGCCTTCCTCGCCCTGCAGCACGACAACGAATCCGATGGCCTCCAGCGCTTCCGCAAGCGCAGCCAGAAACTGGTCGAGCTGCTGGTCAATTCCCACGTCAAGAGTGATGCGATCCACTCGACCAACGCTGCCAGCCATGCCAAATCGAGCAGCGATGGAGAAATCGAGCTGTTCTAATCCGCTCGGCATGTAACGTTGTAATTTGAAGCATGAATGATGGATCTGAACAGTCTGATCGAAACCCTCGGTGAAAAGACTACAGTCACGCTGGCCGGGTTGCTGATCGGACTACTCTTCGGCCTGTTTGCCCAGCGTTCCCGCTTCTGCCTGCGCTCCGCCGTGGTCGAATTCTGGAATCGTGCTGGCAGTGGCAGATTGGCCGTCTGGCTCTTTGCCTTTTCGGCTGCCGTCATCGCAACACAACTGTTCATCACCCAAGGCTGGCTGGACGTTTCGCAGGCCCGCCAACTGGCCGCCACCGGCAGCATTTCGGGCGCGCTGGTCGGAGGGCTATTGTTCGGTATCGGCATGATCCTGGCCCGGGGCTGTTCATCGCGCATGCTGGTCCTCGCCGCCAATGGCAACCTGCGCGCCTTGCTGACTGGACTGATTTTCGCCGTCGCCGCCCAGGCATCGCTGAACGGCCTGCTTTCCCCGGTGCGAACCTGGATTTCCGGCTGGTGGACGATTCAGGGCGGCGGAACCAGAGACCTTCTCGCCACGCTGCACCTGGGGCATTCCGGCGGGCTGCTGTTCGGTCTGATCTGGCTTGCTGCGGCCATCATCTTTGCCCGGCGGGCCAGGCTTGGCGCCCGCGAATGCCTCGGCGCCACCGGCGTCGGCATCATGGTCGGTCTGGCCTGGCTGGTCACCTACCAGATTGGCATCCAATCCTTCGAGATCATCCCGGTCCAGAGCTTGAGTTTCACCGGTCCCTCGGCGGACACACTGATGCTGGTGCTGTCACCGCCGGGACAACCCTGGGACTTCAATATCGGGCTGGTTCCAGGCGTCGTCCTCGGTTCATTCCTCGCTGCGCTTTGGGGGCATGAATTGAAACTGGAAGGCTTCAAGGATGGGCACAGCATGCGCCGCTATATTGCAGGCGCTGTCTGCATGGGCTTTGGCGGCATGCTGGCCGGCGGCTGTGCCGTGGGTGCCGGCGTCTCCGGCGCCGCCATCTTCGCACTGACCGCCTGGATTTCACTGATCGGCATGTGGGTCGGCGCCGGGCTGACCAATGCCTTGATCGACCGCCCGAAAGCCAGCACGTCTATCGCTACTGCCTATCAACCCTGAGCAATGGATTGGCCCAAAAGGAAAAAAGCCCGCCAGCAGAACAACTGCGGCGGGCCTTCACCTGAATTTGTGCCTTACTTGGCGAAATACATCTTCGCTTTATCCAGCTTGTAGGTCCATGGCAGATTGGCGTTCTTCCAGCCATTGACCGCACGCTGCCCGGTTTTCGGACCGTCCTTGACGGTATCGCCTTCAAAGCCTTCGGCAATGCTGTAGACCTTGTTGTAACCCGCCGTCTGCAAACGATCCTGCGCCTTTGAACTGCGGTCGCCGGAGCGGCAGATCAGGATGATGGTGGCGTCCTTGCCCAGGCCCATTTCCTTCAAACGACGCTCCGCTTCCGGCACGAAATCCTGATTCGGCTCCAGCTTGTACATGAAGCGCTTGTCGTCCCATTCGGTCATCAGTTCCGGATGTTCAACATAGGGCACCAGCGCGTCGGCATCGCTCGGCCAGCCGACGTACATCGCCTCGGCCCGGGTCCGGACATCGAAGAAGGCAACGCCTTTCGGGTCTTTCTTCTTCATCTCGTAGGCCTGTTGCGGGGTCAGATAGAGGCCGAGTTTGGATTTCTTGGCCTCCGGCAGCTTGTCCCAATCCGTACTGCCCGGCGCCCAGTCGGCCGCCAGGCTCAACGACGATACAGCCAGCAAGCCAACGGCCAGCGCACGCTTGAAAAACTGACGTTTGTCCATCATGCAATCCCCGGGTTGTTGGCCGCGCCCTTCAGGGTCGGCAGGTTGAGACTCACCGGTTTGACGGTCTTGATGTCGCGGAGGTATTCGGCCACAACGTCCCAAATCGGCGCGCCAGACCCCTTGGCCTCCTCGGATACCGGCGCCCAGCCCGCGACCTTGTAGGTCTTGGCCGGGTCAATGGGCTTGCCCTTGAGCATCATGTTCTGGATGCGCTGGCCCATCCTGGCGGTCGGCTCGCAGGTCCATTGCAGGCCGCCAACGCGCACCATGTCGCCCCCTTGCTGGTAGTACGGGTCCGGATTGAACAGGTTGTCGCAGACATCTTCGAGCACCGTTTTGATCATCTCGCCACTCATGTTGGTCACCGTCGTCCATGGGTAAGTGATCGCGGTCTGGTCGAGCACGTGTTCCATCAGGATGGGCTGGCCGGGCAGCAGCGAGGTGCCCCAGCGGAAGCCGGGCGAGAAGGCGATTTCGGCATCCTTAACCTTCATCAGCGCGTCGAGAATGACCTGATCGAAGGTGCCGTTGAAGTTGCCACGGCGATAGAGCGTACCTTCGGAGATGGCCAGCTTTTCGCTGAGCTTGGACAGGTAAGGCGCACGCGCCTTGTCGATCAACGTCTGCATGTCCTTGTCAGCCGGCAGCAGGTTGGCGAAGACCGGCAGCAGCTTGTAGCGGAAGTCAGCAATCTTGCCGTTCCTGACATCGAAATCGAGCACACCGAGGTACTTGCCGTTCGAGCCGGCATTGCTAACCAGGGTCTGGCCGCCGGCATTCTTGACGACGACCGGGGCCGGCATGCCGTCGTGGGTGTGGCCGCCGAGAATGGCGTCGATACCCTTGATGCGGGAAGCCATCTTGAGGTCGACGTCCATGCCGTTGTGCGACAGTACGACAACGACCTGCGCACCAGCAGCGCGGGCTTCGTCGACGGTCTTCTGCATATTCTCTTCCTGGATGCCGAAGCTCCAGTTCGGTGTCTGCCAGCGCGGGTTGGCAATCGGCGTGTAGGGGAAGGCCTGGCCGATGATGGCGACCGGCACACCGTTCATGTTCTTCATCACGAAGGGCTTGAAGACGGCATCGCCGAAATCGGTGGTCTTGACGTTCTGGGCGACGATGTCGATCTGGCCGGCGAAATCCTTTTCCTCGATTTCCTTGACCCGCGCCTCGCCATAGGTCGATTCCCAGTGCAGGGTCATGACATTGACGCCGAGCGCCTTGCAGGCATCAACCATATCCTGCGCATTGGACCACAGCGCCGTGCCGGAGCCCTGCCAGGTGTCGCCACCGTCGAGCAGCAGCGCGCCGGGCCGATTGGCTTTCATGCGCTTGACCAGCGTGGCGAGGTGGGCAAAGCCGCCGACCTTGCCGTAGGTCTTGGCAGCCTGTTCGAAATTCAGATAGGTATAGGCGTGTGCCTCGATGGTGTTCGGTTTGAAGCCGAAATGCTTGAGCAGGTTGTCACCCACCAGGTGCGGCACCTTGCCGAACTGGTCGCCGAAACCGAGATTGACGTTCGGCTCGCGGAAATAGATGGGCAGCAACTGGGCATGACAGTCGGTGATATGCAACAGGCTGACATTGCCGAATTTGGGCAGGTCGTACAGCTTGGCGGCGCCTTTTTCGGCCATGGCCAGCTCGCTGTGCAGGGACATGCCGCCGGCTGCGGCAACGGCCATGACCTGAAGGAATTCACGACGATTCATGCTCATTTTTTAATCCTTGAAAACAGTATTTCGGCGAAGCCAAAAAATGCCCGACCAGTTTCCCGGCCGGGCTAATCACGCAAGTTCTAGTCTTTGTTGACCGGCGATTCCGGATCAATCAGGAAAGCCACGATGTGGGTGATCTGCTCCGGCGTCAGCCAGCTGTGCAGGCCGAAACGCGGCATGTTGGTACAGGCGGTGAAAGCGTTGGAGTTGTAGATCTTGTCGTAGGCGTACTTGATGATCTCTTCCGAATTGCCGCGGATTTTGCCGAAATGCTGCAGGCTCGGTCCGATCGTGCCGTAGGCAACTTCTTGTTTGGCGAGTTGGTGGCAGGCGTAGCAGTTGCCACCACGCAGCTTGCCGGCCGGGTCGGGCTGAATGAAGCCGATGTGGCCACCAGTGCCGACTGCGGCGAGCTTCTCGCCTTCCTTCCAGTCGCCGATCAGCTTGCCTTCGACCGGGTAACGGATGGTCGCCGCGTTCAGCTTTTCCAGTTTTTCGCCAAGCTTGCGCGGCGGGTTGTCACGATAGAGGCCGCAGGTCTTCATCGTTTCATCCTGATCGAGACGCGCCATCCAGTATTTCGAATTGTCGGTCCGGAACGAGGAACGAAACATCTGTTCGGCGTCCTTGGCAAATTTTCCGCCCGGCGCATCGACCGGCTTGTCGGCCTGGGCCGAAGCACCGAAGGCTGCGCTCAGCGCGAAGAAAAGGGCAAATTTCAATTTCATGGTCATCTCCCTTTTCAGCGTTTGATGCCCGGCGTTTCCATCACGGTGCCGGTCGCATTTTTTTGCAGGTAGGTTTCCAGCGCGATGATCGAATCGGCCAGATAGTTCGGTTCAGGCCAGCGAGCCTGGCGCATGCAGTCGATCAGGCGACGCTGCATGGTCCACACGGCGCCTTGCGACACCCGGTAGGATGGCCAGGTCTTCATCGCCGTGCCGGCACCGTCCTTGGTCGTCAGGTTGCCGAGATCCTGCAGGCGGATGCGTTTGCCCTCCTGGCCATGGCAGATGGCGCAGGAAAAATCCTGCGGGCCGGAGCGGCGATAGAAAATGTACTCGCCCATCTTGGCCATCTTGGCTTCTTCCGGGTGGCTTGCCGGCACATTGATCGGCTTGCCATTCGACTTGGCACCGATGAAAGTGACCAGCGCCTCGATATCCGAATCCTGGCCAGGCTTCGAGAACCATTGGCGGGTCACCTGCTCCTGCTTGAAGCCTTGCAAGGTCACCATGCAATGTACGAGGCGGGATTCGACATCCATCACCTTGCCGGTGTCCTTGAAATACTTCGGCAACTGGGCGTAAGCACCTTCCAGCTTGCCCGGCCCGAGGCCGAGGTCGCACTGTTCGAGCGACGCCTGCTTAGGCCCGCGCTTTTCGGACCACAAGCCTTCGCCCTTCACTTCGAGCAGATCGGCTGGATTGCCATCAGCCAGCGCTTCGCGGTATTTGGCCAGTTCGTCGGCCACCTTGCTGTCCTGAGCCAGGACGCTGCCGGCAAACGCGGCAATGGTGGCCACGCCAACCAGCGTTTTCAACAAACGTTGGATCATGAATTACTCCTCCACGGGGTACGTGTTGCGGCGGCAGCGGCGGTCTGTGCCGCCTCGCTGCCGCTATGCATCGGCAAATCAGCCGATGGTGGCTTCGTCGCTGCGGCTGTCGCCCTTGTTGTCCTTCCAGCTGACAGTGATCTTTTCACCCTTGGCGCCGCCCTTGAACTTGAACGCCAGGTAGGGGTTCTTGGACACGGATGGTCCGAATTCGCTGCTCAGCACGACCTTGTCGCCATGCTTGGCGACCAGTTCGGTGATGAACCAGGCCGGCACGATGGCGCCTGCTGCATCCTTGCGCTGGCCGGTTTCCATTTCGTGGCTGACCAGAACCTTCACTTCGGTAACGCCGTCCTTGTTGGCGGCGCGGATTTTCATTGGATTGCCCATGAGTATTTCTCCTAAATTCTGTGTGTATGAAAACGGGAGGGATGGCGTAGCGAGCGATGGCAGAGCAAGGCGCGACCGGGAGACAGTGCAAATTGCACGGCGACCGGGCGCAACGCAGCTATGCCGAGCGCAGTAGCCATAACCCCGTTTTAGCCGCCGCAGCCGCCCAGGGTGACCTTGATTTCCTTGGTCGCCATGAAGAACTTGCCATCCGACTTGACCAAGGCGTAGATATTGGAGGTCTGGCCCATCTTGACGCGGGTCTGGACGTTGGCTTCGGTGCCTTCCGGCAGCACGAAGGTGGCGGCCAGCGCGTTCGGGTTCTTCTCGATCAGGATGGCGACCATGCTGATGTTGGGCAGCGAGGAAGCGACGCCGACCGGCACGACAGCACCGTTTTCGGCGATATCCGGACCGGTGACCTGAACGTCCTTGCTGTCGGCCGGCGAGCCGGCACCGAGCGCCTTCAGCGTGTCGGCCATGCTCTTGGCGTCGAAGGCAGCCTTGTTCCAGTCGGCCAGGGCCATGCCCGGGGTGATGATGCCGGCAGCAGCCAGCATGCCCAGCAGGGCGGCGCCGGAGCCGGATTTGAGTACGGTGCGACGTTGATTGTTCATGACTTCTCCTCTGTAGAAATGGGAATTACTTGGAACCAGCCAGAATCCACTGGACCAGTGTCTTCAGGTCTTCATCCTTGACGTGAGCGTTCGGCGGCATCGGGATCGAGCCCCAGACGCCCTGACCACCGGCCTTGACCTTGGCGATCAGGCGGGATTCGGCGTCGGGCTGCCCCTGGTAGCGGGCAACGACTTCGCTGTAGCCAGGGCCGACGATCTTGCTCTTCATGCCGTGACAGGCCATGCAGCCGCTCTTCGTCGCCAGTTCCAGCGTGCCTGCATCGGCCGCCTTCTTCGCTGCTTCCGGGCCGAGCGTGCGGGTACCGCGTACAGCGCCGAAATTACGGTTCTGGTCGGCCAGCTCGCCATGCGCGGTGCGGGCATACTCGGGCAGGGTCGAACCGATCTGCACTTCCGGCTTGCAGTTCTTCATGCACGCCACGTTCTTGACGTCCGGCGTGCCGCCGTTACCGATGCCACCCTTCTTGGCCGAGGCGCCGGGCCACAGGCCGTGATCAGTGGTCATGCCGTTGCGGTTGGGCAGCAGCTTTTGAACATCGGCAATATTCCTGTCGGACAGTTCGAAATCCGCCGGCACGATCTCCTGCAGATTGAGCAGGTAGGCCAGGATGGCGTAAACATCGTCCGGCTTCAGCGACTTCGGCGCCGTCCATGGCATGGCGCGCTGGATGTAGTCGAAGACCGTCGAAATCGTCGCCACCTTGGTGAAGGTCGTACGCTGCGGCAGTTCACCGGAGGACAGGCCCTTGACGCGGCCGGTCTTGATGTCGTCCTTGGTTGTGCCGCCGGCCAGCGGGGTGAACACTTCGTTCGACTCGCCGAAGGAGCCGTGGCAGGACGCACACTTCTCCTCGAACAGCTCGTTGCCGCGCTCGACATTGCCCTTGCCCTTGGGCAGGCCCTTGAAGTCGGGGCGAACATCGATGTCCCAGGCCTTCACTTCGGCTGGGGTCGCCTGTCGACCGACACCTTTGAAGTTTTCAAAGGCAAAACCGGTGCTCGACGCCCCCAGTAGCGCCAGGACCAGAATCGTTTTAGAGAACCTGGACATTGGTGACCTCCCCGCTTTCGACGACTTTCCAGGACTGGATGGCGTTGTTGTGATAGATGGACTTAGTGCCGCGCACCTTGCGCAACTGGCCGTAGCTCGGCTGCACGTAGCCGGTTTCGTCGGTGGCCCGCGACTGCAGGATGGCCGGCGAACCGTCCCATACCCAGTTGATATTGAAGCGGGTCAGCGCCTTGTTCTGGACTGGACCTTCGAGACGGGCCGTCTGCCAGTTGAGGCCACCATCAAACGAGACATCGACCTGTTTGATGCGGCCGCGACCTGACCAGGCGAGGCCGGAAACGTTGAAGAAGCCTTTTTCAACCAGCGTCTGTCCGCCGGACGGCGTGGTGATCACCGACTTGGCCTCCTGAATCGAGCTGTACTGGCGGTGCAGGCCACTCGGCAGCAGGTCGATGTAATGCACGGCCTCGTCCTTGGTGGCGTAAGGCATGTCACCGACTTCGATGCGACGCAGCCACTTGACCCACGACACGCCCTGCACGCCCGGCACGACCAGGCGCAGCGGGTAGCCGTTTTCCGGGCGCAGCATTTCGCCGTTCTGGCCGTAGGCGACGATCACTTCCCCGGACTCGACCATTTCCATCGGAATGGTACGCGTCATCGAGGAGCCGTCAGCCCCCTCGGCCAGCACATAGCGGGCCTTCTTGTAATCGACGCCGCAGTCTTCCAGAAGCAGCTTGAGCGGTACACCGGTAAATTCCGAGCAGGACAGCATGCCGTGCGTGTATTGCACAGTCGGCACGGCGACATTGCCCCATTCGAGACCGGTGTTGGCGCCGCATTCGATGAAATGGATGCGCGACACCGAGGGCAGGCGCATCAACTCGTCCATCGTGTAGACCTTGGGCTTCTTGAGCAGCGAGTCGTCCGAACCGTTGATCATCAGGCGATGCTTGGTCGGATCGACATCCTGCCAGCCCTGGTGATGGCGCTCAAAGTGCAGGCCGGACGGCGTGATGATGCCGAACAGGCCCTGCAGCGGTGCAAACGACACCGAGGCGCCGCCGACACGGGCCAGACCCGGCGACTCGCGACGCACCAACTGGCTCTCGAATTTCGATGGCATACCATACGGATTGGTTGCCACCGGCATGCCCAGGGACGTGCTCCAGGCCGGCAGGTTGAGAATATTCGGATCGCCTTCGCTGGCGCGTGCGGCGAGCGGTGCTGCCATCGCCGCGCCGGCCGCCAGGAAGCTCTTGCGCAAAAAATCGCGACGCCCGGCGCCGACGGCCTTGACCTGATCTTCCGACAGGAAGTTCTCCGGCGCTGGTCGCAAACGCCCCGGCTTTTTAGTGATATCACCCATCTGGAAACACCCCTCCACTATTTGAGTCAATTACTGCAAATCACTTTCCGATACCCAGCTCGTCGCCCAGATCGCGGCTTGCCACCGTGATGCTGACCGTCCGGCAGATGTCGACAAAATTCGGATCGACCACCTTGTACAGGACCGAACTCCCATCCCGCCGCCTATCGACCACGCCGGCCCGGTAAAGGATGTTCAGGTGACGCGAAATGTTGGCTTGCGTCAGGCCGATTCTTTCCACGACGTCATGAACGGGGCGCTCTTCGCCACACAAACAGGAGAGAATGCGCAAGCGCGTCGGATCAGCGAGTAATCCGAAGTAACTAGCTACCTGCGCAAAGACCTGTTCTGCTTCGTCCATATCACTCTTTGACCTCAATCAAAGAATCAATGTATAACTGCCCGCTTATATAGTCAACCACTAATATTGTTGCAATGCAGCATGCAATTTATCCAAAAGGCTTATACCCTTGGTACTAAGCTGATTTGGACCGATCGCCCATAAAATCGGCTATATAAACTATCGACAACACTAGAGGAGATGTCTCGATGAAACTGTTTGCTCCCATCGCAGCCGTGTGCCTGCTGGCTGCCTCCGGCACCTCGCAGGCGGCTGATCCCTATCTGGCCCGCAACCTGGCTGCGACCTGCGCCAACTGTCATGGCACCAACGGCAATGCCGTCAAGGGCTCCGGCATGGATGCCCTGGCCGGCATGGAAAAAGCCAAGATCCTGCAGAAACTGGCCGACTACAAGAGTGGCGACAAGCCAGCCTCGATCATGCATCAGATCTCCAAGGGCTATACCGAAGCGCAACTCGATCTGATCGCCGGCTATTTCGCCGCACAAAAATAAGGGAGACCACCATGATGCTGATGAAAAGACGTGATTTCCTGAAAGTGGGCGCGGCAGCCGGCGCAATGGCCTCCCTCTATGGCTGTGCCGGCGGTGGCAGGGCCAGCGGCCATGTCGTCGTGGTCGGCGGTGGCTACGGCGGTGCGACGGTCGCCAAATACCTGCGCATGTGGAGCGAAGGCGGCGTTCAGGTCACGCTGATCGAGCGCAACCCGACCTTCATCTCCTGCCCGATCTCCAACCTGGTCATTGGTGGCACCAAGACCATGGAAGACATCACGATCAGCTACGAAGGCCTGCGCAGCAAATGGGGCGTCCGCGTCATTCAGGACGACGTGGTCTCCGTCGATGCGGCCAAGAAGACGATTTCCCTGAAGGGCGGCAGCGCCCTGAGCTACGACCGACTGGTCCTGTCGCCGGGTGTCGATTTCATGTTCGACCAGATCCCCGGCCTGAACAATGCCGATGCCCAGTCGAAGATCCTGCACGCCTGGAAGGCCGGCCCGCAAACCATCGCCCTGCGCAAGCAGCTGGAATCAATGAAGGACGGCGGCACCTACGCCATCTCCATCCCCAAGGCCCCCTATCGCTGCCCGCCCGGACCCTATGAGCGCGCCTGTCTGGTCGCCGACTACTTCAAGAAGAGCAAGCCGAAATCGAAGGTCGTCATCCTTGATGCCAACGAAGATGTGATGTCCAAGAAAGGCCTGTTCACCAAGGCCTGGTCTGATCTCTACAAGGGCATGATCGAATACCGCAACAACAGCGAAGTGAAGGATGTCGAAGTCGGCACCAACACCGCTGTGCTGGAATTCGACAAGTTCAAGGCCGATGTGCTGAATGTCATCCCGCCGCACCGGGCCGGCGACATCGCCGCCAAGTCGGGCATCAAGCTGATCAACAACCGCTGGGTGGACATCAACTGGCTGTCGATGGAATCAACCAGCACACCGGGCATCCACGTACTGGGCGACGCCGTCTTCCCGGCGCCGACCATGCCGAAGTCCGGCCACATGGCCAACCAGCACGGCAAGCTCGCCGCAGCGGCAATCCTGAACCTGCTCTCCGGCCAGGAACCGAACCCGGAACCGGTGGTCATGAACACCTGCTACAGCTTCGTCGATAGCAAGAACGTCATCCACGTTTCGTCGGTGCACCAGTACGATGCCGCCACCAAGACCGTGCAACCGGTCAAGGGCGCCGGCGGGGTCTCCGTCGCTCGCAACGAACTGGAAGCCAAGGTCGCCATGGGCTGGGCCAAGAACATCTGGGCCGACATGCTGACCTGATTTTTTATCTGCTGCAATGACAAAAGGCCGCAATTGCGGCCTTTTGTCATTTCGATGTGCCCATGGCTCAATCCAGCGTTGCGATGTACTCAGCCACGGCATGGGTTTCCAGTTCAGACAACTTGGACGCGATGGTGTGCATCACCGCATTGTCATTGGTCCGCTCGCGCTTGTTGAACTGCTTGAGCTGGTCCTCGATATAGCGCGGATGCTGGCCGGCCAGGCGCGGCAACTGCGGCGTCCCTAGCCCCTTGGCCCCGTGGCAGGTCGAACAGGCCGGCAAGCCACTAAACTGGTTGCCGCGATTGAAAACGAACTTACCGACCGCCAGCAATTCGGCATCCCTGGCCGGGCGCGGCCCGACCACCTTGGCCTGGAAGAAGGCGCCGAGTGCTTGCATTTCGGCTGGCGTCAGGTCCTCCGCCTGCGGCTTCATGGTGTCGCTGGCCCGTTTGCCGGACTTGAAGTCACCCAGTTGCTTGGCGATGTATTCGGAGTGCTGGCCTGCCAGACGCGGAAAGACCGCACTGGCCGACTCGCCATTCAGGCCGTGACAAAGGAAGCAACGTCCCCCGACGATTTCTTCCGCCCGCTTCAGATCGACAGGCGCAGCATCGGCCGCCAGCACGACACTTGACCCAACCAACAGCCCCAAAGCAATACCTCGTTGAATCAGCCCAAACATCACAACCCCCTTATATTTGATAATAATCAAATATTAATTTTCTTCTATTCGAAAAGCAACGAGCTCACAGGGCGCGCAGAAACTCGGCCACAGCGCGAATTTCATCGGTGGTCAGACGCTTGGCAATGTCCTGCATCAGTGCATTGTCGTTGGTCCGCTTGCGCTCCTCGAACAGCGTCAATTGGGTTTCGATATAGAGTGTATGCTGGCCAGCAATGCGCGGCAGCACGTCCGATCCGGTCCCGGTCTCGCCGTGGCACTCACGGCAGGGCGTCAGCCCCTTGGTGGGGTTGCCCTGCTTGTAGATCTGCTCGCCGATAGCACGCATCTCCCCGTAAGCCGACTTGCCCCGGCTCGGCTCCTGGTGGCTGAAATAATGCGCCGCCGCCCGCATGTCGTTATCGTCCATGTCGGCCACGATCTTGCGCATGTCGCTACTCTCGCGCTCGCCCGACTTGAAGTTACGTAACTGCTTGAGCAGATAGGCCTCGTTCTGGCCAGCCAGCTTAGGATAGAGCGGACTGGAACTGTCACCGGTCGCACCGTGGCACAGAAAACATTTGCCCATGACCTGTTCTTCGCCGCGCTGCATCAGCGCCTGATCCTCCACGGCCTGCGCGGCCACCGCAAAAAGTGCCGCGGCGGCAACGACAAAACGTCGAATCATGCCTTCCCCGTACTGCCGAAACCACCTTCCCCACGATGGCTGGCATCGAAGTCATCGACAATATTGAAGCCAACCTGCAAGACCGGCACGATAATCAATTGAGCGATGCGATCCAGTGGATTCAGCGTAAAGCTCGCATGCCCGCGATTCCAGACCGACACCATCAGTTCGCCCTGATAGTCGCTGTCGATCAACCCGACCAGGTTGCCAAGCACGATACCGTGCTTGTGACCAAGGCCGGAGCGCGGCAGGATCATCGCCGCCAGCCCCGGGTCGGCGAGGTGAATGGCCATGCCGGTCGGCACCAGCGTCGTCTGGCCCGGCTCGACATGCAACGGCGCTTCAATGCAGGCGCGCAGATCCAGCCCGGCTGATCCCGGCGTCGCGTAATGCGGGGGCGTTTCACGCAGGCGGTTATCGAGGATTTTTACGTCGATCTGGTGCATCAGTTTCTTCCTGTCAGTTGGGCAATGTGTTCGATCAGTTGCCGCGCCAGCACCGACTTGGGTGCGGGTGTCAGCGGATGGGTGCCGGCATCGTCAAACAACACCAGTCGGTTATCGTCACCACCAAAACCATCCTGGATCAGGTTACCGGCAATCAACGGGATATTCTTCTTGCGCCGCTTGGCCTGAGCATACTCTTCCAGATTACGGCTTTCGGCTGCGAAACCAACGCAGAACGGGCCATCCGTCATTGCAGCCACTTCAGCCAGAATATCCGGATTCTCGATCAGTTCGATCGGCGGAATGCCGCCAGTGTCCTTCTTCAGTTTGTGCTCGGCAGCATTAGCCACGCGATAATCGGCCACGGCAGCAACGCCGATAAAAATATCAGCCACCGGCGCTCGTGCCATCACCGCAGCATGCATTTCCAGCGCGCTCCTGATATTGATGCGCTCAACGCCCAGTGGTGCGGCAAAACCAACCGGCCCCGAAACCAGGGTCACTTCCGCCCCGGCCTGCCGTGCGGCGCGCGCCACGGCATAACCCATGCGCCCGGAAGACAGGTTGGTGATGCCCCGCACCGGGTCGATTGCTTCAAAAGTTGGCCCGGCAGTAAGCAGCAGCTTTTGGCCGAGCAACACCTTGGGCATGAAGAAGGTGACCACTTCTTCGAGAATTTCTTCCGGCTCCAGCATGCGCCCGGCGCCGACTTCACCACAAGCCTGCTCACCACTGGCCGGGCCAAGCACCTGCACGCCGTCGGCCTGCAATTGGCTGACATTGCGTTGCGTCGCCGGGTTTTCCCACATCTGGCGGTTCATTGCTGGCACCACCAGCAAAGGGCAATCGCGAGCCAGCACCATGGTCGCCAGCAGATCGTCAGCCATACCGCAGGCGATACGGGCAAGAAAATCGGCCGAAGCCGGCGCAACCAGAATCAAATCGGCCGAGCGCGAAAGGTCGATGTGAGCCATCGCGTTCGGCATCCGGGCATCCCATTGATCGAGATAGACCGCTTGGCCGGACAGCGCCTGAAAGGTGGTCGCCGTCACGAAGTGTGTCGCCCCTTCGGTCATCGCCACCTGTACATCGGCACCCTGCTTGCGCAACAAGCGAACCAGCTCAGCCGCCTTGTAGGCAGCGATACCGCCTGTCACGCCGAGAACGATGCGTTTTCCCAATAATTCCATTGTCTTACCATTAGAATTGGTGTCCGCACATTCTACTGGAAAAGAATATGGCGATTACCGATTGGCCAGAAGGCGAGCGACCACGCGAGCGGCTGCTGGCACACGGCCCGGCCGCACTGTCCGACGCCGAATTACTGGCTATCTATTTAAGAGTCGGCGTGCGCGGCAAGAGTGCCGTCGATCTGGCGCGCGATCTCTTACACCGCTTCGATGGTCGGCTCGGCGCACTGGCCGAAGCTTCGCTCGAAGAACTGGCCAGCGTCTCCGGCATCGGCATGGCCAAGGCAGCCCAGCTGAAAGCCAGCTTCGAACTGACCCGCCGTGCGTTGTCACAGGAGATGGCAACCCGTGACAGCTTCACCTCGCCCGGCAAGGTAAGGGACTGGTTGCGCCTCAAACTGGCCAGCCGTGGCCACGAAGTGTTCATGGCGCTATGGCTCGATGCCCAGAATCAACTGCTGAAAGCAGAAGAGTTATTCACCGGCACCTTGACCCAGACCTCGGTCTACCCGCGTGAAGTCGTCAAGGCAGCACTCGCCCACAATGCAGCGGCAGTCATCCTGGCGCATAATCACCCGTCCGGCATTGCCGAACCGTCGAGGGCTGACGAAATGCTCACCCGCTCACTGAAAGAGGCGCTGGCGATGGTCGACGTCAAGGTTCTCGACCATTTCATCGTTGCAGGCAACACCCCGCCATTGTCCTTTGCCGAACGGGGTTTGCTATAAAGTTCATAAAACCTCTTGAAATACCCCAGGGATTTTAGTTATACTTGTGGGCTCTCTTCTAGCGAATTCTGGAGCACCATCATGGCGCGAGTCTGCCAAGTAACGGGTAAAGCCCCGATGGTTGGGAACAAGGTTTCCCATGCCAACAATAGAACCAAACGCCGCTTCCTGCCGAACTTGCAGTACCGTCGTTTTTGGGTCGAATCTGAAAACCGCTTCCTGCGTCTGCGTGTTTCCAACGCCGGCCTGCGCCTTATCGACAAGAACGGCATTGACGCCGTCCTGGCCGATCTGCGTGCTCGCGGCGAAGTCTGATAAAGAAGGATAAATAAAATGGCTAAAGGCGGTCGCGAAAAAATCAAGCTGGAATCTACAGCTGGCACCGGGCACTTCTATACCACCTCCAAGAACAAGCGCACGACGCCTGAAAAACTGGAGTTTATGAAGTACGACCCGAAGGCTCGTAAGCACGTTGCTTACAAGGAAGTCAAGCTGAAGTAATTCAGCTGTCTCCAGCGTTCGAAAAACCCGCCTTCTGGCGGGTTTTGTTTTTTCAGGTCCGGTCTTTACGAACAAACAGCAAGACCGCATAGGCCACGATGCCAGAAAAGATCAACACCGACCAGTTGGCCATCGACAAGCCCAACAACTCCCAATCGCGACTGGTACAAAAACCGGTTGCTAGGAACATCGAGGGCCACTCCATGCCCAGCCAGTCAACCAGACGCTCGATGGCATTGGGATCGGTGAAGCCGCATTCCGGCGCCAGGTCCGGAAAAGCCTGCATCCAGGTCTGGTAAGCCGCCACGCCAAAGCCAAGAACCCCAAGCCCGGCAACCAGCGTCGACCAAAGTAGCCGCCCTGCGGGCAAGACGAAGCCAAGCAGGCCGACAAAGCCAATCACGATATAGAGCAGGCGCTGAAAAATACAGAGCGGGCAAGGCGCCAGGTGCAACAGAGTTTGCAGCTCCATACCAACAGCAACCAAACCGAGGCATCCCAGCCCCAGCGTCGCAAACCACGCCCTGACGGGCACTTTCGAGCAAATCATCAAGACACTTTCAAATGAACAGTCAGCCGAGATTCTAAGCGATGCCGCGCATGGCGGCGACTACAGAACATGCACTACAGACGATGGCGCTATGGACCGGAGCCCGGCAGCCCGTTAAGATTAACGGATGAACACACGCATACTGCTTGTCGAAGACGACGAACGCCTGGCCGAACTGACGGCCGAATATCTGACCAAAAACGATCTGGAAGTGAGCATCGAGCCCCGCGGTGACACCGCCGAAGCGCGCATTCTCGCCGAACAGCCCGATCTGGTGATTCTCGACGTGATGTTGCCCGGCAAGGACGGCTTCGAGGTTTGTCGGGCGGTTCGCTCGCAATTCCGCGGCGTGATCCTGATGCTGACCGCCCGCGACGAGGATTTCGACCAGATTCTCGGCCTGGAGATGGGCGCCGACGACTACATTGCCAAGCCGGTCCAGCCGCGCGTCCTGCTTGCTCGCATCAAGGCCCTGCTGCGTCGATTGCCTGTGGCCGGCGAAGGCGGCAGCGGAGAAACGGAAAGCATGCTGTTCGGCCAGTTCAAGATCAGCCAGGCAACGCGAACCGCCTCACTGGCCGGCCAGACCATCGACCTGACCACGGCCGAATTCGATCTGCTGTGGCTCCTCGCCTCCCACGCCGGCAACGTGCTGTCACGCGACGATCTGCTGCAGGAATTGCGCGGTATCGGTTTCGATGGTCTGGATCGCTCCATTGACGCCCGCATTTCACGCCTGCGCAAGAAATTGAACGACGATCCGGAAAACCCGACCCGCATCAAGACCGTCCGCGGCAAGGGCTACCTCTTCAGCAAGCATGACTGGAACTGAACCGACGCCTGAAGATTCAGGCGCCAAGGAGCACAGCCAGGGACTGGCCCGCTCACTATTCCGGGTTTCGCTACCGCGCTGGCGTGGCAGTCGCTACAGCCTGTCCAAGCTGTTCTTCAATTTCTACCTGCTGGCGATGGGTTCCTTCGTCGCCATCGCCTTTACCGCCGACTTCGTCATCTCTACCGCCCAGCGCGGCATTACCGATGATTACGCGCGGCGCTTCATGCGCGGCACGATTACGCTGATTGAAGATGAACTGTTCCACCATCCGCGCCGGGAATGGCAGAAAAAGATCAAGGATATCGACGAGAAATTCTCCTATAACCTGGGCATCGTCGAACGGATCACGCTCGATAGCAAACTGACGCCCTCTCAGGTGATCAAGCTCGACGCCGGCGATATCGCCATCGATCACGACGGCGACATCATGTATCACCGACTCGGCACATCGAGCCAGGTTCTCGTCGTCGGCCCGCTGGCATCGAATCGTAATCCGGAACTGAAAGACCGCCTGCCGCTCGAATTACGGCTGCGCTTGCTGACCTGGAGCCTGATCGGCGTCATTTTCGCCATCGCTCTCTGGTTCTGGATTCGCCCCATCTGGCGTGACCTGGAAGCGCTGCGCCAGACGGCCCGCGATCTCGGTGACGGCCATTTCGATGCCCGCTCACCGGCCGCCCGCACGCAGCTCTTTGCCCCGCTTTCCGACACCATGAACAGCATGGCAGATCGCATACGGCAACTGCTGGCCACTCATCGCGAACTTTCCTGCGGTATCTCGCACGAGCTGCGCACGCCGATTGCCCGCATGCGCTTTGCCCTGGAAATGCTGTCCGAAACCGAGCAACGCGATGAGCGCGAACGCCTGTGGGCCATGATGGAAGCTGACCTCGACGAGCTCGACCAGCTGATCGATACCAGTCTGACCTACGCCCGCTTCGAGCGCGAAGCCCCGCAAGCGCACTTTTCCAGCGTCAAATTCGCCGAGTGGCTAAGCGACGAAGTCGACGCGGTCCGCTTGCTGGGCCGGCAACTTGAGGTGGTCGTCGATACCGGAAAACTGCCAGAAAGCCTGTTCGTCGATCTCGACCGCAAGGCGATGCCCTACGCCCTGCGCAACCTGCTGCGCAATGCCTTCAAATACGCCAGCAAGCGTATTTCGGTCAACGCGGAGCTGGTTGGCGAAAATATACAGATCCACGTCGACGACGATGGCATCGGCATTCCTCCGGAAGAGCGCGAACACATCTTTTCAGCCTTTACCCGCCTCGACCGTTCGCGCGACCGATCGACCGGCGGCTACGGCCTGGGCCTGGCCATTGCCCGTCGCGTACTGGAGTTGCATGGCGGCACCGCCATCGCCGACGCTTCTCCACTCGGCGGCGCCCGCTTTACGCTGTCCTGGAAGGCGCAGCAGTAGGGCTTTCCCGCGTCGTCACAAAGCGTTACAGAAGATCAAAACCCGTTACCTCGGCGCAACGCTCGCGCAACAGACGGCTGGCCATCGCCCCTCTAGAATGCAAGGCATGGAAGAAAAGCAATCCCACCAAGAGGATAACGAGGAAATGATCAAAATGAATATCAAACAATTTATCGAAGCTACCCGCCAGTACCTGTTCGAGTTGCCTCCAGCCCAAGCGCTGTTGGCCGCCGCCACCGTCGGCGAGGATCGCTAATGGCCTTTGCCGACAACCTGCCGATCAGCGAATCGCTCGGTGTATTCGTCGGCATCACCGGCTTCGACTGGCTGGCCGAAGGCCAGGCGGAACCGCTCAAGGCAGCCGTTGCTGCCATCGCCGCCGGGGCAATAATTGCCATTGCCCGGAAGCTGTTGAAGCGCCCAAACAAGCGCTGAACCTGTTTACCCTCCTCTCGAATACCCCCCGATTCGAGACCTCCCTGTTACCCCGCCCTCGTGGCGGGGTCTTTTTTTGTCCGGCCGAAATGATGCCCTTAGCCGCCTAATCAGCCCTGGCGGGCAACGGAGAAGGCGCGTGATGTACGGCAGCCGGCTTCCCGGCGAGCCCTGAAACATCGGCGCCAAGAACACCGTTGCCATGCCAGAACAGCAATACCCAGATGAGAGACCCAAGGGGCAGGACAACGCCGACCGCGAAGAGAAAAACCTTGAAGGCACGCCCCCAGCGTGAGCGTGCCGCGAACATGAAGCCTGTTGCCTGCGGTAGTCGGCGCACCAGATTGACGTAGCCGCGCCACAATGCAACGGCATTTCTAATCATGGATGAAAAATCTTCGCCAGGTCATCTTCCGATTATCGACGCCAGGCATTACCGGGAAATGACCGTTGAAAAAAACAGACCAGCAATCACAGCCGTTCTCACCGGGCTGCCGCATTCAGCCAAGTGGCTGCTTGCGGTGGGCGATTGACTGAAGCCGCTTAGGCTGCCTCGCCAAACCAGTTGGCGCCGAGACAGGCGCGCAGCGCCAGCCGGGCACGGTGCAACTGAACCCAGCAGTTGTTGCTGGTGATTGCCAGGGTCTGGCAGATCTCGTCGGTATCGAAACCAAGCACTTCGCGCATGGTGAAGATGCGGGCGCTGGCATCCGGCAGGCGGTAGAGGCATGCCTCGAAAACTTCCCAGAAACGCTTGTTCTCCATCGCCTGCTGCGGCGTCTGCCATTCCGACGGCCGGGTATCTTCGGCCCAGTGCTGGCGATCATTGAAATAGGCGTTCAGATCGTCATCATTTTCGACATCCGCGACCACATTTTCGCGAACCTTTGCCCGCAGCACATCGACGATCTTGTTCTTCAGGATGGAGAGCACCCAGGTGCGCAAGGAAGCACGCGAGGCAAAGCTTTCCCGCCCCAGCAGGGCGCCGGTCAGTGCCTCCTGAACTGCATCTTCGGCTTGTGCTCGATTGCGCAGTTGCATCTCGGCAAAGCGCAGCATGTCGCGACGCAGGCTTGTGAGAAACTCGGGGTCGTGCAGGGGGTCCAAGGGCGTGTCCACTCGATGAGGTTGCTGGCCGGGGATCATACTGGAAAATATTTTGTAAGGTTTTGATGCTTCCGCCGACTAATCGAGCAGGCCCCCAAAGCCTCGACGTAACACAGGAACTGAAATGATCAGCTGCAAGGAAGCCACCCGCCTCGCCTCGCTTCAACTGGAACGCCAGCTCAGCTTTGGCGAGCGCCTCCAATATCGTTTGCACCTGGCGATGTGTATCGGCTGCCGACGGGCTGAAAAACAGTTTGCGTTCATGCGTCAGGCAATGGGCGCCTGGATGAGTCAAAAAGACTGATCCAAGCACCTCAATCACAACGGAGAAAATCATGAAAAAGCAAAATATCGTTTCCCTGGCCGTCGGTTCCGCCTTTGCTGCCATCGCCCTGAGTCCGGCTGCCCACGCCGGCGAAAATCCGTTTGGCGCCACCAAGCTGGAAGCCGGCTATCAACTGGCCCAGGCCGATACCAAGATGAAGGACGGTAGCTGCGGCGGCGACAAGAAAATGGAGGCCAAATGCGGTGCCGAAAAAAAGGCAGCCGAAGCGAAGTGTGGCGCCGACAAGAAGAAGGATGCTTCCTGTGGCGCAGCCAAGAAATCGACTGAAGCCAAATGCGGCGCGGACAAGAAAAAGGACGCTTCCTGCGGCGCCAAGAAATAAGGCTGCGCTGATCGGCTGCGGCGCAGGGTTCGTCCTGCCCGCTTTTCTGCTCAATGGGAATCAATCGAATGTTGCCACGCCACGCTCACGGTGCCGGTCTCGGCTTTCGCCGCGAACTGATCGCAGCGCTGAAAGCCGGCGTGCCGGAGGCCATCCGCTTCTTCGAGATTGCCCCGGAAAACTGGGCCGGCATGGGCGGGCGCTCCGCCAAGGATCTGCGCCAGTTCACCGAACGCTACCCCTTCGTCTGCCACGGCCTGTCGCTATCGCTCGGTGGACCGGGGCCTTTGGACGAAACCTTGCTCCGGCGCATCAAGGCCTTCATGAGCGAACACGGCATGACGCTGTACACCGAACATCTGTCGTGGTGTGCGGACGATAGCCACCTCTACGACCTGCTACCGATTCCACTGACGGAAAAAGCGGTCGAATGGACGGCCGACCGCATCAAACGGACACAGGACATACTCGGCATGCGGATCGGCATCGAGAACGCCTCCTACTACCTCTCGCCGCCGGGGGCCGAAATGACCGAGGCAGAATTTATCAATGCCATCGTCCGTGAGGCCGACTGCCTGCTGCATCTCGACGTCAACAACATCTACGTCAACAGCCGGAATTTTGGCTTCGACCCGCTGGCCTTCATGGCTGCCCTGCCGCTCGAACGCACCTGCTACGTGCATGTTGCCGGCCACTACGTCGAACCGGATGGCTTGTTGATCGATACCCATGGTGCCGAAGTCATCAACCCGGTCTGGTCGCTGCTTGAAGCAGCCTACACCCGCATCGGAGGCACAGTGCCGACCTGCCTGGAACGTGACTTCAACATTCCCGATTTGTCGGTCTTGACCGCAGAAGTCGAGCAGATCACCCGTTTTCAGGCCGCCGCCTTTGGCCGGAGAGTCGCTTGATGAACGCCGACTTCCAGCAATTTCAGCGCGAATTCGCCCGCCACCTGCGCGATCCGCATCATGCGCCGCGCCCGACGGGTATCCCGGCTAGGCGAATGGCGGTTTATACGGAACTGCTGTTCAACAACATTGGTGGCTTTGTCGACGCCTGCTTCCCGGTCAGCCGGACGATGCTGGGCGAAAAACGCTGGCGCCGGCTGATCCGGACTTTCTATCGCGACTGGCCGCTGCATACGCCTTGGTTCCGGGAAGTCCCCCGTGAATTCATCCGCTACCTGGCCGAAGGCGAGATCAGCCAGCCGCGGCCGGCCTGGCTGGCCGAACTGACGCATTACGAATGGGCTGAGCTGGCGGTCGACGTGATGGACCACCCGACACCGGCCTATGACCCAGCAGGGGATTTACTGAGAAATACTGTCGCTCTCAACCCGGCAATGCTCAACCTGGCCTATGACTGGCCGGTGCACCGCATCTGCCCGGATTACCGACCGCGCAAGCCGCAGGCGACCCACCTCGTCGTCTATCGCGATAGTGACGACAAGGTGCAGTTCAGCCAGATCAACGCCGTTACCGGCCGCCTGCTCAGCCTGCTCGCCGCCGCGCCGAGCCGCGGTGAGGCGGCGATCCGCCAGATCGCCGGCGAATTGCAACACCCCGCCCCTGAGCAACTACTGACCCACGGCGCCGCGTTGCTCGACGACCTACGTCGGCAAGGCATCATTCTCGGTACCCTCGCCTGAAAAACCTCAGTTGGGCTGTAAGTTTTTCGCTGCATTGGCGACTAATGATTACCCAATCCCAACAGAGAATAATCATGAAAACCATCGCCATCCTTGCCCTATCCGCTGCGGCGAATCTCGCTTTCGCGCTCGACATCCAGCCCTACTCGGCTGATACCCTGGCCGCCAAGCAGAAAGCCGGTGAGTCGGTCACCCTGCACTTTCATGCCGATTGGTGCCCTACCTGCAGGGCACAGGACAAAGTGCTCAATAGCTGGAAGGGTGATGCATCTGTACCGGGAAGCTTGCTGCTGGTCGATTACGACAAGGAGCGCGAATTGAAGCGTCAGCTCGGCGTCCGCACGCAATCGACGCTGATCGCCTACAAGGGGGCTGTCGAAAAGGCCCGGCTGGCCGGCGAGACCGATCCCAAGGCGCTGCGCGCCCTGCTCGACAGCAGCAAATAGGCACCGGACAAGCATCATGGACATCCCACTTGCTCACCTTGGCCTCAGCCTCGTTGCCGGCAGCTTGACGACGCTCTCCCCCTGCGTCTTCCCCATCCTGCCGCTGGTCATCGGTGGCGCCGTGCAGGCCAACCGGCTGGCGCCGCTGGCGATGGGCCTCGGCATGGCCATTTCCTTCGCGCTGATCGGCGTACTACTCGGCGCTCTCGGCCCGGCGCTTGGCATCGATTCCGACAGCGTGCGCCTGTTCGGCGCCTGGCTGTTGATCACCTTCGGCCTGGTCATGCTGGTCCCGGCACTGAATCGACGCTTCACGGAATGGATGCTGCCCATCGCCTCCAGTGCCAACGCCGCCTCAGCCAGGCTGGATGGCGGTTCGCTGAGCGGCGCACTGCTGCTGGGTGGTGTACTCGGTCTGGTCTGGAGCCCGTGCTCCGGCCCACTGCTCGCCTCGGCCCTGACGCTGGTGGCCAGCGAAGGCGGTGCGCTGCGCGGTGGCACCGTCCTCGGATTGTTTGGTATCGGTGCGGCAATCCCGCTGATCACCGTCGCCTATGCATCGCGCCGTGGTTTCAGTGCGGCACGTGGCTGGGTACTGGCCCGCATCGACGGAATCAAGAAGGCGTTTGGCGTGCTGATCCTGCTGACCGGGCTGGCCATTCTTTCCGGCGCTGACAAGTGGCTGGAAACACAGGTGGTTTCACTGCTGCCGGATGCCTGGGTGCAGGCAACGACGTTGTTCTGAGCTTGCTGTCGATCAGAAATTGAGGCGCAGCGACAACCAGTGAACGCGATCCGCCAAACGATTGATCGTCCGTCCCTGCTGCTGCTCATTGACCATCTGCGAAATGTAGGCGAGCTCTCCGCCCATCGGGCCTAAACGGAAGGCTTTGGCCAGGCGCCAGTCGATCCGCTCGCTGGCCTCGATCGGATAATCGTCGTTCCGCCGCCAACGCATGGGCGAAGCCCGGAAATACATGATTGACGCAGTAACGTCGTAGGGCAGCTTCTGAATCAGCATGGCCGTTTGCGAGTGGGTGGGTGCCGAATCGCGGGTCTGGCGAATGATCTTGGGTCCGTTGTTGAAGTCGTCGGCAATCCGTGAAATATCGGTGAAGTCAGCTGTCACGCAAATCAGTGAATTACCGTACATCAACCGGGTCGTTTCGAAGGGGCGCCAGTTCAACTGATATTCGTAACCCTGGATACGGACATTTTCCAGGTTGACGGCACTGTCGGCACGGCCGTTGGGAAACACGGCATAATTCACCGCATTCATCCGCAGACCTCCGAACGGAGCGGAGGTTTCTCTGTCATCAGGCATGCTGGCCGGCAATGCCAGCGGCAATATCTGGATGTAATTGGGAATCCTCTCGCTGAATACCCGGACATCCGCACTCGCCCGATATTCCTTCAACTCGGCCAGATAGCCGAGTTCGAGTGTATCGATCTGCTCGGGTTTGACGCCCTGGGCATAGTAGAGAATGTCGACCAGGCCAGTCCCGCCGATATCACGTCGCTCCGAGTGTCCTGCTGCCTCATACAGGCTGGGGTTGCGATGCGCCCGCGAGGCAACGAGGCGAATGGTATGCCCGGGCATCACGTGAAAGCTCACACTCGCCCTCGGATCAAACATATCGCCGCTGATATTGTCGTGCTCGTAACTGCCCCCCAGATTGAAGAGTAGGGGATCCATCAGGCGGTATTCGAGATTTCCGAATGCACGATAGGCGAACCGGCTCTTCCACTCCGTTGACGTGAACTGCTCGTACGACTGCACGGAAGTGGATTTGAGCCCAAGTCCCCACATGAATCGCAGATCCTTGCGCGGGGAAAGCAGATGCTCGAACTCAAGCTCATGCTGCTGCGAACGCCCCCCCGGATCAACGCCCGGGAAAAAGGTGACCGATGCCGGCGCAACGCGATTGGTCGTGAAGTTCACCCTGGTACGGAATGGCCCTTGTGCCCGATCATCGTTATAGCCATAGCGCAGCTTGGTTTCTTCGGTTGCAGAGAGGGTTCGGCGCCACAGGATGCCGAAGGCTGCCGAAGACTGTTCGAGATTACGGATGGGGTCGTTGACCGGACTGCCGGGCCGGCCATACTGCGACATGTCGCGCGCAAAGGTTCCTGTAAGTTGCAGTTCGTCACGATCAGTCAGCGGAATATCTGCCCGCAGATCGAATAATTGCGATTGGCGGTTATCCGGAGAATAAGTCCATCGGCCGCTGTAGTAGCCATACTGAAAACCGTCATCCTGAAATGAGCGCGCCGTGAAGCGGAGATTGGCGTCACCGACGCTGCCGCCCCAGCGCAAGACTTCATCACGAATTCCGTTGTTGCCGTGGTTGGCCGAAACCATCCAGCCTTTGGTCAGGGCAGGGTCCATCGTGATGATGTTGATCACCCCCATGAAGGCATTCGAACCGTAGGAAACGGTGTTCGAACCGCGAATGACCTCGATGCGCTCGATGTTCTCCAGCGCCACCGGCAACAGATTCCAGTTAACCCCGGACTTGAAGAGTGGGGAGTACTGGGAACGGCCATCGACCAGCACCTGGACCCGCGGTCCGTACTCCTCGCTGGACAAGCCATAGTTCAGCCCATGATAGGCGACGATGGCCGGATCCTGATTGTGCGAAGTCACCTGAAAGCCGGGCACCAGCCGCAGCAGGTCTTCAACCGTCCGCATGCCCGAAGCCCGGATCATTTCCTGATCAATCACCGTGACCGAGGCCGGTGTTTCGGACAGCTGTTGTGGCAAACGACTGACCGAAGCAATGAGCGGCATCTCGCTGAAAAACAGGTCTTCCTCGGCGCATGCGGGGAAGGCGAGCGCCGTGGCGACGAGCAAAGTCGCCTGTCGCAGGCACAGCGGAATTCGCGTTTCAGGTTTTTTCACTTAGCTCTTCTGCCAGAACAACCCAGCGAGGAGGCTAAACACTCACCCAGGCTGAAACGAAACAAGGACTTGTCGATTGCGGAGGGCTGGATTTTAACAAAGATTTACCTTCCCCCTCCGTCCCTGACGCCTAGGGTATTACCTCGTCTCGTTCAGCATTCTCACTTCCCGTTGCGGGAAGGGAATGGCGATGCCATGCGCCTTGAAGGCCCGCCAGATGGCGAAATTGACGTCGGAAACGATGTTGCCCTTGCCCTCTTCCGGGTCGCCAATCCAGAAGCCAAGTTCGAGGTTGATGCTGCTATCGGCGAACTGGGTCAGGAAGGCCTTGGGTGCTGGCTCAACCAGCACGCGGGAATGGGCGGCGGCGGCGTCAGTCATCAGGCGGCAGGCAAGATCCAGATCACTGTCGTAGGCGACGCCAAGCGTCGTCGCCAGGCGGATTTGCGTATTGGAGTAGGTCTGGTTCTGTACCGTGGTACCGATCAGCGTCTCGTTCGGCACGATGAATTCGGTGCCGCCCGAATGCTTGAGCACGGTGTAGCGTGTGGTGATTTGCGTTACTTCGCCGCTGTCGCTGCCAACCTGTACGATATTGCCGATACGGATGGAACGATCAAGCAGGATGATGAAGCCGGAGACGTAATTGCTGGCGATCTTCTGCAAGCCCAGGCCGAGTCCTACACCAAGGGCACCGGTGAACACCGAGAGCGCCGTCATGTCGATGCCGACCAGGGCCAGACTGGTCAGGATGGCAATGACCGTCAGGCCTGCCTTGGCGACCCGAACACCGACGATGCGCAGATTGGCATCGAGCGTATGCAGGCGCATCAGCTTCGCTTCGATCACGCCGGCAATCCACAGGGCGAAAACCACGGTCAGGAAGATGGTCGCCACGGCCCGCAGGATGGTCCACAAATCGACGTGCTGCTTGCCGACATGAAATTCCACCCCTTCCATGGCATCAATGACATACGGCGCCAGATCGGTGATGTAGAGCGCCAGCCAGACCCAGACCGTGGCGGCGATGATGCGCTCCCACGCCGTCAGCCAGGTCGCCCGGGGAAAGGCCTGCCGTAGCACGAAAATGACACCGCGCACCAAGGCCATCGAACCGAGCAGCGGCATGGCCAGCTTGAGCAGATTGACGTGAATCAGCGTACCCAGCGTGGCGATGGTAAGGCCGGCCAGCACCATGCCGCTTATCGGAAACGCCAGTCGGGAACCAGCGTCGGAAAAACGGCCGGCGCCTTCGGCATGGCGCCCCTGCCACCAGCGCGCCACCAGAAAAGCCAAGCCTAGACACGCAACCAGTGCGACCACCTGCCAGATGAATTCCGGGTCGCGGAAATCTGCCAGCAGATCGTTGATCAGGCGCAGGGCCGGGCTCTTTTCACTCATGCCTTTTTATCCAGAATGGCCGCAAAGAAACCGTCGGTATTGTGTTTATGCGGCAGCAAACGCAGCACGTCACCCTCGTAGGCGATGTCCTGCTTGGCGAGCACGGCCGAGGCCGGGGTCAGCGTGAAATCGGGATGTTTTTCCAGGAAAGCGGCGATGATTTCGTCGTTTTCCGCACTCAGCAGACTGCAGGTGGCATAGACCAGACGGCCGCCGGGACGAACCAGCTTGGCCGCTGCTTCGAGAATCGAGGCTTGTTTGACCGTCAGTTCGGCGACCGAAGTTTCGCTCTGCCGCCATTTCAGGTCGGGATTGCGGCGCAGCGTGCCGAGACCGGAACACGGCGCATCGACCAGCACCCGGTCAGCCTTGCCGGCCAGGCGTTTGATCTTGGTGTCGCGCTCATGTTCGATGCGGGCCGGATGGACGTTGGACAGGCCGGAACGGGCCAGTCGGGGCTTCAGGTTGGCGAGGCGCTTGTCGGAAACATCGAAAGCGTAGAGGCGCCCGGTATTGCGCATCAAGGCGCCGAGCAGCAGCGTCTTGCCGCCGGCACCGGCGCAGAAATCGACCACCATTTCACCGCGCTTGGGCTCCATCAGGTAGCCGAGCAACTGGCTGCCTTCGTCCTGCACCTCATAAGCGCCTTCGAGGAATAGTGCAGTCTTGGCCAGGGCCGGCTTGTCGCGCAGGCGGACGGCCATCGGCGACAAGGGGCCGGCTTCAGCGGCAATACCGTCGGCTGCCAGTTTTTCCAGCAGCACCTCACGGTTCATTTTCAGCGTATTGACGCGCAGATCGAGCGGGGCCGGCTGATTCAGCGCTTTCGACAGGAGCAGCGTTTCTTCAGCATCAAACTGGGCTTCGAGGCGCTGGTAGAGCCAGTCCGGCAGATCACAGCGAACGGCCGGCGGCAAGTCTTCTTCGCGCACCGCCTTGACCCCGGACAACCATTCCTCTTCGCTTGCCTTGAGGACCGGTGCCAGTTCGCGCTGGCTCCAGCCACGCGCCACGGCCAGCGCCGCCAGCAGGCGGTGACGGTCGGACATCTGGCCACCACAGCGCGCTTCCAGGCTCCGCCCCCGGCGCAGCACAGCGAAGACCGTTTCAGCGACGAAGGCGCGGTCGGCATGGCCAAGTTCGCGATGATCGCGGAAATAGCGTGAAACCACGGCATCGGCCGGATGATCGAAACGCAGCAACTGGCCGAGGACAGCTTCGGCATGGGCAAACAGGGCGGGTGTGAAACGGGCTTTCATGGTGTTCCTATCTCGGTGGCGACTTGTTCGTAAATGTCGCCCTTCTTGTCGGTAAAGCGGATTTTAACCGGCAGGCGGTGCCGATCGAGTGCAATCCAGATTTCAGTGACGGTATCGGTCATGGCGCGCAGGTGCAGCGTGCGGAAATGGCCGGCCGGCGTGTCGATTTCCTCTTCGCCCAGCGAATCGAGGGCGTAGCGGTCATATTTCTTGCCGGTCACGACGCCGACGGTGGCCCCGGCTTCCGCCTGCTTGATGTAAGCCAGATGGTAGTTCAGCGACAGGATGTCCTGAGCGCCGGGTGCCAATGGGCGCACGTTGCCGTCACGGGAGAGGCGAACGGCGGCGTTGGGCCAGTCGAACTCGGCATTTTCGTTGGCATCCTTGCCGTTCTTGCGCGTCAGATATTGTTCGGGCTGCAAGCCGCCGGCCACCAGCTTGCCGCGACTTTCGTTCTCGAAGCGCACCGACTTGAACAGGGCGACCAAGCCGCTGGTTTCAGTCATGCCGCTCAGGTGGTAGTGACCGTCTTCGGTGAACTCCCAGGTGTGCTCGGCTCGACCAATCTGGAAGCCCTGCGCGCCCATGGTGATCATGAAGCGGATGGTGCCCTTGGCCGGTAGCAGTGGCTTGACCGGCTCCGGGACGGCCACGGCAGTCGTCTCTGGCGTTTCCGGCGCGGTTTCGGGAAGCGTTTCAGTGGCCGGCGCTACCGGCGCATCGGCCACGTCCTTGCTGCTGGTCAGCGGCCCGGGCCTGGCCGGTTTGGGACGATGTTTTGCCACAGGCTTGACCACCGGTTTGCTCTCGGCCGCTGGCTTGGGAGCGACTGCCGGTGGCGGCTGCAACTCGGCGTGCAGCACGACCGGCTCGTCGCTTGCCCCACCAAACAGTTCAATATCCGTCCCGAACAGCGCGGCGGCATGAATACCCAGCGAAGCAGCCAGCGCGAGAACGAACGCCAGGGGCATGACGTCTTAGCGGATCTCGGGCGAGATCAAAACCGCATGGTCGGCCAGTTCGGCCGCCAGCCGGACACGGCCGTTTTCCAGCGTCAGCTTGTCTTCGGCAAACCAGCGCACCGCCTGCGGATAAACCAGGTGCTCCTGGCGCAACACACGGGCCGACAGGCTTTCTTCGCTGTCGTTGTCGAGTACCGGTACGGCCGCCTGGATGATCACCGGACCATGATCCAGCGTCGGCGTCACGAAATGGACCGTGCAACCGTGGATGCGCACGCCTTCTTCCAGCGCCCGCTGATGCGTGTGCAGGCCGGGGAAGGACGGCAGCAGCGACGGGTGGATGTTCATCAACCGCCCCTCGTAGTGGCGCACGAAGCCATCACTGAGGATGCGCATGAAGCCGGCCAGCACCACGAGATCAGGCGCGAAGGTGTCGATACATTCGGCCAGCGCGGCATCAAAAGCCTCGCGCCCGGCGAAGGCCTTGTGGTTGATGAAGTGGGTGGTAATCCCGGCCTTGGCTGCCGTCTCCAGCCCCATGGCCTCTGGCCGGTTGCTGATCACGGCGGCGATGTTGACGGGCAGATTTCCAGCCTCCCGGGCGGCAATCAGTGCCTCCAGGTTGCTGCCACGGCCGGAAATCAGGATGACGATATTCTTCATTTCAAAAAACTCACCGGTAAGAAAATAGTGCTGACCACCGCATGGGTCAGCCGGGAAAGACCGCGCCCATTGCGGTCGGCCACGATCTGGGCCATGAAATCGAGCAAGCCCATGACGCGGCCGAATTCGCGCTCGAACGACAGATTGCGGTTGGCCGGGTCCAGCTCGTTGGAAAGCAGGAACAGTTCGCCCGCCGCGTTACGGTCATGGCCGAGCTTCCAGACCGCGACATCCATGTTGCGGGCGCTGTTATAGAGCTTCATTTCGTTCAGGCTGTCGAGGATATAGAACTCTTCCTTGTGCTCGAAAGCCGCATCAACCATGGTCAGCAGCCCGAAAACCAGTGCCATGACACGGTCTCCGGCATAAGCCTCGGTGAAGGCCAGCGAGGCCACCGCGCCCTCGCGCTGACCGTTGAACTCCGGCCAGCTACGGAACTGGCGCTGACGCAGGCGTTCTACCGCCGCCTCGCGGCTGGCTGCGCCGCTCTTTTTCCATTCCTTGGGATTGCGCTTGTAGAGCTTGTCGGCGATCAGCAGCAGGCCATTCACAACCTCGCCCCGATTGGTATCGGCGATGCGATCCACTTCGGATTTGACCAGATATTTGACGTCGACCGAGGACTCGGTCCGACCGTCCTTGCCCAGTTTGGTCGAGCAGGCCATCATCGCCACGGCTGCGAAAAAGATGGCCAGCCAGCGCATCAGGCTTCCTTGCTCTTCAGGTAACCCCAGCCGATGGGAATCAACGAAGACACAATGATGCCGACGATGATCAACGACAGATTGGCTTTCACCCATGGCATGTTGCCCAGCCAGTAGCCGGCCAGGCACAGCGAAACGACCCAACCCAGCGCGCCGATCAGGTTGAACAGCGTGAAGCGGGTATAGCTCATCGAACCGATGCCGGCCACGAAGGGGGCGAAGGTGCGGAACAGCGGCAGAAAGCGCGAAATGACCAGCGTCTTGCCGCCATGTTTCTCGTAGAAAGCGTGTGTCTTGACCAGCGCATCGCGGTTGAAGAAACGCGAGCTTTCCCAGTGAAAGACCTTCGGCCCGAGGAAGCGGCCGATCTGGTAATTGACCGTATTGCCAATCGCTGCCGCCGCCGTCAGTACGCCGATCAGCGTGAAGATATCCATGCCGCCCTCGCCGATGGCAGCCAGCGCGCCAGCCACGAAGAGCAGCGAATCGCCAGGCAGGAAGGGCGTCACGACAAAACCGGTTTCTGCAAAAACAATAAAGAACAGGATGCCGTAGATCCACAGCCCGTGCTGCTGCACCAGAATGGCCAGATGCTTGTCGAGGTGCAGAACGATATCGAAGAATTGAGGCAGGAGTTCCATGTGTGACGCCGGGCTTTGAATGTGGCCGCATTATAATGCGCCGATGCCGACCATTGCCCGCCTCCCCGACCTGCTGATCAGCCAGATTGCCGCTGGCGAAGTGGTCGAAAGACCCGCCTCCGTCCTCAAGGAACTGCTCGAAAACAGCCTCGACGCAGGCAGCAAGGCCATCCAGGTCCATCTGGAGGAAGGCGGCGTCAAGCTGATCCGCATCACCGATGATGGTTGCGGCATTGCCAAGGACGAACTGGCGCTGGCCCTGACCCGCCACGCTACCTCGAAGATCTCCAGCCTCGATGACCTCGAACGCGTCGGCACCCTCGGCTTTCGCGGCGAGGCACTGGCTTCGGTCGCTTCCGTCGCTCGCCTGAGCATCACCAGCCGCGAACGCGGTGCGGCGCATGCCTGGAAGCTGCGCGGCGAACCGGGTGCCGAACCTGAACCGGCCGCCCTGATGGCCGGAACCGTCGTCGAAATGCGCGACCTCTATTTCAACACACCGGCCCGCCGCAAGTTTTTGAAATCGGAAAGCACCGAGTTCGCCCACTGCGCCGACGCCGTCAAGCGCCTGGCGCTGACCCGCCCGGATGTCGCGATCAGTCTGACCCACAACGGCCGCAACCTGTTCCAGCTCGCCCCGGCCGATGCCCCCCGGCGCATCGCCGACATCCTCGGCGACGACTTCCTCGGCGCAGCCCGCGCCGTCGATGCCGGTGCCGGCGCGCTGTCGATTGGCGGCTTCGCCATCGACCCGACCCGTGCTACCGATGCCAAGGACGGCCAGTATGTCTTCGTCAATGGCCGTTTCGTCCGTGACAAGATCATCAGCCACGCCCTGCGTGAAGCCTATCGCGACGTGCTGCACGGCAGCCGCCAGCCGGCCGTCTGCCTGTTCGTCAACATCGACCCGGCATTGGTCGACGTCAATGTGCACCCGGCCAAGACTGAAGTCCGCTTCCGCGATTCGCGTGCCATGCACCAGTTCGTCTTCCACGCCATCCAGCGCACGCTGGCCGCGCCGGTGCAGGCGGAAGCCGCTCCCGCACTGATCGAGCGCACTACGCCAAGCAGCGAATACCAAGCGCCTGCACCAAGCCCGGAAAATCGGCCAAATGTCGAATACGCCCCGCCGCTGCGCCACCAAGGCAGCCTCGGCGTCGCCGAACCGGCTGCCGCAGCCTATCTAGCCTTCGCCCGCGCCGCGCAGGACATCGGCCAGTCACCGGCCCCGCGCAGTGAAGTCGCCCCGCAATTCCAGCCCGTTGAAAGCACCGGCAGCGATGGCCCGCCGCTCGGCTATGCGCTGGCCCAGCTTCATGGCATCTACATCCTGGCCCAGAACGCCCGCGGCCTGATCCTGATCGACATGCATGCCGCACATGAGCGCATCCTCTACGAAAAACTGAAGACTGCCTTCGACAACCGCCAGGTCGCCACCCAGGCGCTGCTGATCCCGGCCGTTTTCTCGGCCGATCCGCTCGATATCGCCGCCGTCGAAGAACATGCTGACGCGCTGGCCGACCTCGGTTTCCAGATCACCCCGCTTGGCCCCAACCAGCTCGGCGTCCGTGCCGTCCCCGCCTTGCTGCAAAGCGGCGACCCGGCGGCGCTGGCCAAATCGCTGATCGCCGAACTGCGGGAGCACGGTATCACCCAGCTCGCCACCGCGCGGCGCAACGAACTGCTCGCCACCATGGCCTGCCACGGCGCCGTCCGCGCCCGCCGCCAACTAACGGTGCCCGAAATGAACGCCCTGCTCCGCCAGATGGAAGAAACCGAACGCGCCGGCCAATGCAACCACGGTCGGCCGACATGGACGGAACTGACGATGGATCAGCTCGACAAGCTTTTCCTACGCGGGCAGTAACTCATGCCCTCAGAAGTTTCGACGAGCCTTGGTTTGAGAGCTTCTAGCCTAATTTGCTGGGACTCAGTCAATACTCAGCATGACCAAACCCACTAACCTTGCCCCTCCCGGTGCCGGCCTGCCAACGCTGGAACGTTGGTTTTCCAGCGCGCTGCTGAAGGCGTTGAGCATTTTCCTGAGTAAGGATGCCCTGACCCGCTGGCTACGCCGGGAAACCGAAGCCACCCTTGAGCTGGCGGCCAGCCTGCCTGAATCGCTGGCCAGTCAGCCGGTATTGCTACCGCGCGTGACCGGGCTGGAGGACAGCAGCCGTTGCTGGTCGGCCAACATGGTGCTGCAGCATCTGGTCATCGTTGACACCGGCATACGGGAACTGGCCGAAGCGCTATCGGACGACACGTCCTTTGGGCGAGAACTGCGGATCGCCGAGGTCAAGCCGGTGCCAGGCGCCGGGTTTGAACAGCATGCCTTGCTGCGAGCGGCAGTGGACAACTACGCGCGACTGATCGACGGGCTGGGTGACTTACGCACCACCCTGCGCCACGCCCATCCCTGGTTTGGCCAGCTCGATCTGCGCGGCTGGCACGCGCTGGCCGCCATGCATACCATGGCACATCGGCGCCAGATGCAGCGTATTGTCGCCAGACAAACGCGCCCCGACTAGCCGCCTGAACGCGGTAAATAAGTCAGCACCGCCGTCGCAAAGAACACATCAGGACAGACATTCGTCAGCTTTGCCATCTAGAATGCCGCCGATGTTTCTGCAATCCCTTCCTGCCACCCGGCGCGCACAAGTTTTTGCCTTCGCCGTATCGCTCCTGATTCATGCCCTGGTCCTGATGATCCCCCGGCATGATCCGAGCGGCACGGCAAGCCCGCCTCGACTGGAGGCCCGCCTGGCCAAAACCGCTGCGCCCGAGGCCGTGAGCGTACCGGCCAGTTCGGCCAAACCGGCCAAAACCAAACCTGAGCGAGCCAGGATACTGAGCACCAACAAACCGGGAAAAACAACGGTAGCGGCAGCCCCGAAATGGTCCGCCGCCGAAAAGGCGGACATGAACCGCTTTCTCGACGAACTGGACACTCAGGCCAAGGCCGCCCCCAAACCGACGCTGGCCCAACGCTCGCTGGCGATGGCCCGGGATCAGGCCAGACAGCAAGCCCGCCAGGAAGCCGCCGACGGTGCCAGCCTTGAACTTCGGCCCAATGCAGCCCCGCCCGATCCATTCAGTCTGGAAATGTATGTCGACGGTTTGGTCAAGCGCCTGAACCGGAGTGCCGCTTTCGTCAAAAACGATCCGCGGAACAAGGGAATACGCGCCGCCGCAGTGGAGTTCAAACTCAATCCGGACGGGACGATGAAGTTTTTCAAGGTGGTCAACGAAGGCGATCAGGCCGAGGAAATCGCCTTCGTCAAATCGGTGGTCGAACGCTCGATCCCGTTCTCGCCATTCCCGGAGGACATCAACAAGGCCGCGCGCGGACTGACCATGCGCATCTGCATCCTGCCACCACGGGCCGGGGAAGGCGGGTTTGGCTTCAGCCGGTCAGGTCCGGGCCGGGGTTGCTGATCAGGCGGATACCGCCTCAAGCAAGGCATTAAACGCCCGGTCGGCCTGCCAGCCACGACGCACCTCGACCATACGCACCTCGCTCAAGGCTGGGCCCAAAGCAGCCAGAAGGATCGACTTATCGGTCTGGACATCGACCACCAGCACCAACCGCTGCGGCGGCAAGCGCTGCGCCAACTGTTGCAATTCGAACTCGCAGCCGCGCCGGGCTGCGGTGATGCCACGCACATCCATGATCACCACGTCGGCGCGACACATCAACTCGACCACCGTCGCCTGCCAGCTCGAATCCCGACAGCAGAACTCATTGATGCGAAAACGTCCATCCGGATCGGGGCGCAGATCGAGGCTGGCTAGCCGCGCATCGAGACTGTCGCGCGAGGTGACAAAAAGTTCATCCACCCGCCCGGTCAGCCACCGCAGGTAATCGCCGGCATCGATGGTCCGGGCGGTCACATCGGGCGCGGCGATCATCGTGACTGGGCCAATCAGCCGCCAACGGGCCGCCACCCGATCGAACAATCGCTCAGTACGCGCCGTGTAGCCAAAAATCCGAAGTAACAATAGAGTCGGCGCAGGCCGGCTGGCCGCCTGGCGGACCACGCCGAGCCATTGCATGATCCAATGATTGACCGGTCCGAAAATCGCGATCTCGCCAACTACCAGCACTAGCGCCAGAAGCCGATGTTCTCTGGCGATGAAGATGTCGAAGCCGATGGTCACCACCAACATCAGCCACCAGGCTCTGGCCAGCAGTTGCGCATCGGAAAAACGCTTGGCTTCATAGTCGCCAGCCAGTCGGCGCAAACGCAACCAGGCCAGCCAGCCGACCGGTAGGGCGATGAGCATGAATACGCCATCCAGCCCCAGCGTCATGACCCAGGGCGTCCCGAAATCGGTCGCCGCGAGAGCCGCCGTCAGGCGCGATCCGGCCAAGGGCGCCAAGCCGAAGACCAGCAAGGCGGCAAAGGTGATCGGCACGACGCCGCGCAGGCGAACCGGCCACGAAAACAGCCAGAACAGGCCGGCCATCCACAGCTGGTTCCTGGCGATTTCGAAGAACAGCGGCACCATGCCGAAGATCTGCCAGCTGAAGGGTCGCCCGATGATTGCCCGCTGCACCATGCCCGCGATCAGGAAGGTCACCGCAAACCCAAGCATCATGACGATAAAGCCGCCAACGATGCGCAGTGGCGGCAAAGCCAGCGATACGGCAATCATTGGCAGGGCGGCAATCATGTAGCAAAGCGTCAGCCCCAGCGAATAGGCCGGCGAAAAGCCGAAATTTCCCGCCCACTGATAGGCGATTGCCATCAGCAGGCCGCAAATGGCCGTCGTCAGCAGCCAGGCCGCCGAAATCCGCCAGCGTATCGCTCGCTCGCCGGCGGCCAGATCGCCGGCGACGCCATCGTCCGGCGTGATGAGCGTTGCTGCCGGCACCGGCAGCACCAGGCGGTCCCCACGCATCATGCCGCCGAGGATGGCCAGCCGGTAACGCCAGAGCACAAACAGGGCGACAACAACAGTAACCAGCACGCTGTTCGTGAAGTGGAGACTCAACTCGCCGCCATTCATCGCTTGCTCCTGACATACCGGAATGATGCTAGCCTACTCCAAATCATGCTCAGGGACCGATTTTGAACAGCCCGAACATCAGTGCCCCGAACAACCAGACCCGCTGGCGCGAACGACGCCGATTCCTGCTGGCGACGGTCGCCATAACCCTGCTCTACCTCGGCATTCAGGCGGTCTGGATGTGGGGGGCGGCCCAGTTGGCCCACATCGGCTGGACACTCAATGATCCCGCCGAAACCTACGCAGCCGAGGCTGCGACAGTGGCCGAAAAATCCCGTCATCGTGAGGCAAGCCTCAATCCACAAGTTCCCCTACGCGTTTTTCAATTGGGTTACGAATACGGCTACCTGAGCCAGTGGCTGGGCGGCTACGGACAACAGACCGAGGCAGACATGCAGCAACTGTCGCGCCCGGTCGCCGCACACATCCAGCACCTGAACGAACTGGCCGAACAACTCGGCGTTGCCCCGGCGGCCCGCCTGCCGGTGCGAACGGCGGCCGATTTCAGCCAACTGACCCAGCGCATCGAGGAAGACCCGGCCGGCCTTGCCGGTCGCGTCGAGAAGGTCAGCTCTCTGCGGCTGCGCCATTTATTCCTGTTGGCCGCTCACGTTGGCATCGAAGCGGCTGCGCTGACGCCATCAGGGGATCTGACCCCAATCCCGGCGACCGAACTGATCGGCAAGCACGCCACGCTGGCCGGCATCCCGGAACCCCTGTGGCGGCCGTTGAGCCGGGTGGGAAGCGGGGCGCGGGAAAAGCAGCTTGGCGAATACCAGGTTGCCGTTGCTCATCTGGAAAGCACGCTGGCCAAGGCTACAACGCAGGAGCAGGCAAACTGATTCATATTCTTTTTTTGCCAGGCACCGGCACTATTCCCGCCAAAGCGGACTCCAAGTCGGCCAAACCTTGATATTCAATAATCCCCAGAGCACTGAATGCCCCACGATATTTCCCTGATCACCACCATCGCGGCTGCTTTCGGCTTTGCGTTGATCCTTGGCTTTGTTGCCGAGCGCCTGAAAACCCCCGCCCTGGTCGGCTACCTCGTTGCCGGTATCCTGATCGGCCCGGCCACCCCGGGTTTCGTCGCCGATCTGAGCACGGCTTCTCAGCTCTCCGAAATCGGCGTCATGTTGCTGATGTTCGGTGTCGGCCTGCATTTCTCGATTGACGACCTGCTTTCCGTCAAGCGCATCGCCCTGCCCGGCGCCGTCGTCCAGATGAGCTTGGCCACCTTGCTTGGCATGGCCATTGGCCAGTGGTGGGGTTGGGCCATCGGGCCGTCGCTGATCTTCGGCCTGTCCCTGTCCTGTGCCAGCACCGTGGTCCTGCTCAAGGCACTCGAAGCGCGCGGCCTGCTGACCACGATGAACGGCCGCATTGCCGTCGGCTGGCTGGTCGTCGAGGATCTCGCCACCGTGCTGATTCTGGTGCTGCTCCCGCCGCTCGCCGGGGTGCTTGGCGGCAGTACTGCGGTAGAAAGCAGCGGCCCGCTCTGGCAGGCCATCGGCAAAACCTTGCTCGAAGTGGCCGCCTTCATTGCCCTGATGCTGATTGGCGGCCGCCGCGCCCTGCCCTGGCTGCTCTGGCAGGTGGCGCGCACTGGCTCGCGGGAGCTGTTTACGCTGGCCGTGATCACCGCAGCGATCAGTATTGCCTACGGCGCGGCGCAACTGTTTAGCGTTTCCTTCGCGCTGGGTGCTTTCTTTGCCGGCACCGTGATGCGGAACTCGGAGTTCAGCCACCGCGCCGCCGAGGAATCGCTGCCCTTGCGCGACGCCTTCTCGGTGCTCTTTTTCGTGGCCGTCGGCATGCTCTTCGATCCGGCCATCCTGGTCGAACAGCCCTGGCAGGTGGTCGCCGTCGTGACCATCATCATCGTCGGCAAGTCGCTGGCCGCACTGGCGCTGGTACTAGCCCTGCATTACCCGCTGAATACGGCACTGACGGTGGCCGCCAGCCTGGCTCAGATCGGCGAGTTTTCGTTCATCCTGGCCGGCCTTGGCCACTCGCTCGGCCTGTTTTCGACAGAAGGAATGAGTCTGGTACTGGCCGGTGCGCTGATTTCCATCGCCCTCAACCCCCTAGTCTTTGCCGCCGTCGAGCCACTGCGCCGCTGGACGCTGCGCCACTCCGAACAGGCCCGGCACCTTGAAGACCGCGACGAGCCCTACGCGCAATTGCCGCTCAGCACCGATCGCAAATATCTGGAAGGCCAGGTCGTGCTGGTCGGCTATGGCCGGGTCGGGCAACGCATCGCCAGCAGCATGAAGGCACAGGGCATTCCTTATGTCGTTGTCGAACAGAACCGTGAGCAGGTCGAAGACCTGCGCCGGCAGGGGATCGCGGCAGTCTCGGGCAATGCTGCCGAGCCGGCCGTCCTTATCCAGGCGCACATAGCCCACGCCGCGATGCTGGTCATCGCGGCGCCGGATGCGATCAATATCCGCCAGATGGCCGATTGCGCCCGCACCCTGAACCCTTCTGTCGAAATCGTTCTGCGCACCCACAGTGACGATGACTCCGAACTGCTGCGCAAGGATGGCATCGGCGCCGTCTTCTTTGGCGATGAAGAACTCGCCGTCGGGATGAGCCGGCATATCCTGCAGCGCTTTGCGCCGCCCCCTGCCACTGAGTGACACCGATCGAGAGGAGAACGAACATGGCCTCATTGAATCACCTGCTTGCCGCCACCGATTTCTCGGCCCCGGCGCGTCATGCCGCTGAAAGGGCGGCGCTGGTGGCCCGCAGCACCGGGGCTGAACTAGACCTGATCCACGTCGCGACCCTGGCGCCAATGGTGAAACTGCGGCAACTGCTTGGCGACCTGCCACCGGAAATCGAACAACGCCTGCTCGACGCCAGCCACGACGAAATGCAGCAACTGGCGGCCCTGCTCCATTCGCACCACGGCATTACAGCCAACGGCCAGGTAGTGTGCGGCTCGCTGCTCGATGAAATCACCCGGCACGCAGGCAGTCTGGCGGCCGAGTTGCTGGTCTTTGGCTCGCATGGCAGCAGTTTCATGCGCCATCTGCTCCTCGGCTCGACCGCCGAGCGCCTGCTCACCCGCAGCACGCTGCCCATGCTGGTCGTCAAGCAGGCCGCCCACGAGGCCTATAAAACCCTGCTCGTACCGGTCGATTTCTCGCCCTCGTCCCGCCGCGCCCTGGCCCTGGCCCAGGCCATCGCGCCCCGTGCCGAAATCATCCTGCTCCACGTCGCCGCCCTGCCCTTCGAAGGCAAGCTCAGATACGCCGGCATCGACGACGACATCATCGCCCGTTACCAGGCCGCAGCGATGGTCGAAGCAAGGCGGTCGCTGGCCGCCCTGCAGGCACGCGCCGCCCCCGGCGTATCCGGCATCCGCCTGGAAGTTCGGCAAGGCGACCCGTCGCAAAGCATCCTGCAGTACGAGCAGGAATTCGATTGCGACCTGATCGTCATCGGCAAGCACGGCGAAAGCCTGGCCGAAGACCTCCTGCTCGGCAGCGTGGCACGCCACGTGCTGGAAGAGTCGCAGAGCGACCTGCTGATTTCGCTGTGAGCCACGACGGGCGGGGCGCGTGATAGCATTCGCCGCCATGAATCCGCCCCGCCTGCCTCCCGCCATCCTGATCATGGGCCCGACTGCTTCGGGCAAGACGGCGGTGGCCATGGCACTGGCCGACCGTTTCCCGGTCGAGCTGATCAGCGTCGATTCGGCGCAGGTATTCATCGACATGGACGTCGGGACCGCCAAGCCGGACCGCGCCACGCTGGCCCGTTATCCACATCGCCTGATCGACCTGATCACGCCCGAGGAAAGCTATTCGGCCGCCCGCTTCCGCGCTGATGCATTGACGGCCATGGCCGAGATCACGGCAGCCGGCAAGGTGCCGGTACTGGTTGGCGGCACGATGATGTATTACCGCGCCCTGCTGCACGGGCTGGCCGATTTGCCGCAGGCCGATGCCGAACTGCGGGCCGAAATCGATGCCGAAGCTGCCGCCGAGGGCTGGCCGGCCATGCATGCCAAGCTGGCGCTTGTCGATCCGGCGACTGCAGCCCGCCTGCATCCGACCGACAGCCAGCGCCTGCAGCGCGCTCTGGAAATCTGTCGGCTAACTGGGCGCCCGATGTCGGAACTGCTGGCCGAAAGCGAAAAACAGAAGCCGCCCTACGATCTCCTGCAGGTCGGTCTGCTGCCGTCCGACCGTGCCGTGCTGCATCAGCGCATTGCCCGCCGCTTCGACGAAATGCTGCTGGCCGGACTGGATGAGGAAGTGCGGCAGTTGCGCCAGAAATACGAGCTGAATCTCAACCTGCCCTCAATGCGCTGCGTCGGCTACCGGCAGACCTGGGAGATGCAGGAAGGCTTGATTCCGAAACGGGAGTGGCGTGATCGCGGTGTATTCGCAACGCGCCAACTGGCCAAGCGGCAGATCACCTGGCTGACCAATTCTTTCGAGGCCGAAAATTACGACTGCCTCGATCCGGCGCTGGTCGAGCGGATTGCCGCACGCACCGAGGCTTTTCTCAGCTCTTGAGGTGTGTTTTCAGGTCGTTGGCCAGCGATTCAAGCCGGTGGACGATCTCCAGTGAAGCATCCTGGGTACCCACCATGCGCATCATGAATTCGTTGGCCATGTTGCTCAGTTCCTCTTCCTGACTTTCCATCAGGCCAAGGTGAATGAACGCCTTGGTCAGGGATTCCTGGAAATCGACCATCACCTGCGTCAACTCGAAACAATTGCGCCGGTAATTAGCCTGCACATCATCCAGCGTTGAATAGAGACGCGGCAAGGCGGCTTCGATGCCGGCCCGCCGCTGGCTGGCCAGCAATTCGGCTTCGATGGCCCGCAGCCGGGCATCGGCCCCTTCGGCCAGCAATGCGCCATTGTCCCGAATCCGCCCACAACGATCGGGGTCTTCAAGCGGCATGTTGTTGACCATCAGGGTTACCCGACCGTAGTTGAACACGCAGCGGGATTTGAATTGAAAAATCCGCCCGCTTTCACGGACGTGATTGAGCACTGAAACTTCGAGCGGCACATTTCGCCCGTTATGGCTCAACGAAAAAGCGTCATCGCCGAGCCGCATCTGAACGGCAGCCTGCAGATCGTACTGGTGCATGGCCTCAATCACCGCCGAGGCCAGTTCATCGACATTCGTGCAGGCGAAAGACTTGCTCAGGAATTGCAGGACAACGCCCAGTTCCCCCATGCTGACCATGGCCGCCATGGCCGTACGCTGGGCATAGCCGGCCTGCTCGCGCAACGCCTTCTTGTCGACCAGGATACGCGCGGCAACTTCAAGTTTGCAGAGCAGTTCGGCATGCTCGAAGGGTTTCTGGATAAAGTCATCGCCCCCGGCTTCGTAGCAAAGCAGGCGGGTATCACTATCGTCGTGTGAAGAGACGAAAAGGACCGGAATATCCTGCGTCTCCCAGTCGTCCTTCAGGCGACGACACAATTCGTAGCCATCCATGACCGGCATCGAGACGTCCAGCAGGAACAAATCCGGCTTCAACGCTGCCAGGCGGCTCAGGCAGGACTCGGCAGAGGAGAAGGTTTCAAGCTGGCAAACGCCGTCCAGGGTCCCGTTCAGAATCTCAAGGATGACCGGGTCATCATCGATGACAAAAACACGCAAGCTATCCATGCCAATGACCCTCTGATTCTGTTTTTTTTCATTCTGAAGTTTTTGGTGAACGACAGCAAGCAATTAGATGACAGGCGCCTGGCTTTCCCTCAACAGACCGCCCCGCGTACACCTACGCGGCACGACGCAAGGAGTCCTCAAGCGAAAAATCCTAGCCGTCGCTTCCGGACAGGAATTCCGGCAACTTTGCCGGCTGGGTACAAGTGGTACAGGGCAGTTCCGGTTCAAAGGCGGCGCGACAAGCCCCCGCCCCCTCACCCCGCTCACCCTTTTTCACCGGGGCGACCCGCACAAACACCACACCGGCGTGAATCATCTCGAGATACTCCGCCACACTACGGGAAACGTCGATCACGCGTTTTCGATGCTTGGCGTGCATCCGGTCATTGACCTTGACGATGGCGCAGCGATCATTGTCGACGCGCCGAACGGCAAGCATGGTACCGAGCGGAAAATGGTTGCTGGCGGCGGTGAACTGATTGATGTCGAAACGTTCGCCGGTCGATGTCTTCCGCCCCTGAAACCCCCTGCCGTAGAAGCTGGCCAACCCATGCAGGCTGGGCGAATCGTCACCGATCAGATCAGCAGGCCCAAACTCCGATGCCGGTGAGGCCGGGCGCACCACGCGGTGCGCCGCCTTCTTGGCGTGCCGGGCGATAGCCGGCTTGGCCGATTTCTTCTTGCCCGCCGCCCAAACCGGCGACACGGCATTCAGCAACAACAGGCCGCAGGCAATTGCCGCGACCTGCCGCTGCCATTTAGACCACCAGGGTCTGCGCTTCGTCACCCGAACGCGCCCGGATCTTGCCAATGCGATAAACCGCTTCGCCCTGCGCCTTCAGTTCGGCCATGGCGGCATCGGCATCGGCCGCAGCAACCACGATGACCAGACCGATACCGCAGTTGAAGACGCGATGCATTTCGTTTTCGGCGACATTGCCTTCGGCCTGCATCCAGTCGAACAGCTTCGGACGCGGCCAGGCAGCCTTTTCCAGCTCGGCCACGGTGTTTTCCGGCAACACGCGCGGCACGTTTTCAAGCAGGCCGCCGCCGGTGATGTGGGCCATGCCCTTGATCGTGACCTTCTGCATCGTTGCCAGCACCTGCTTGACGTAGATGCGGGTCGGCGCCATGACGACGTCGGCCAGCGTGCGCTCACCGTCGAACTTGGCATTCATGTCCGGCTTGGAACGCTCGATGATTTTGCGGACCAGCGAATAACCGTTCGAGTGGGCGCCAGAGGAAGCCAGACCGAGCACGACATCGCCCGGTGCAATCGAGGCCTTGCCATCGATGGCCTTGGATTTCTCGACGACGCCAACCGCAAAACCGGCCAGATCGTATTCGCCAGCCGGGTACATGCCCGGCATTTCGGCGGTTTCGCCACCGATCAGCGCGCAACCGGCCAGTTCGCAGCCCTTGGCGATGCCGCCGACAACAGCCGCAGCCGTATCGACATCGAGCTTGCCGCAGGCAAAGTAATCGAGGAAGAACAGCGACTCGGCGCCGAGCACCAGAATGTCATTGACGCTCATGGCGACCAGATCCTGGCCAACGGTATCGTGGCGGTTCAGGTCAAAAGCCAGACGCAGCTTGGTGCCGACGCCATCGGTACCGGAGACCAGCACCGGCTCCTTGTAGCGCTTCGGCACTTCGAACAGCGCGCCGAAACCGCCGATGCCACCGAGCACGCCTTCGCGCAGGGTCTTCTTGGCCAAAGGCTTGATACGTTCGACAAGGGCATCGCCCGCATCGATATCGACGCCGGCATCACGGTAGGAGAGGGAAGTGTTCTGGGTCATGGTCAATTTGGCGCCAAGGGGCAGCAAATGCTGCTGGAAAAAAAGATGATTTTACCCGAAACCGCCAAGCTCCCCTAACCGCCCGGCCAACCCTGTCATTCCAGCGACTTGGCGAAAAAACGCGTCGCCACGCTCAACCGAAAAAATCGGCCAAAGTTCAAATCGCGTGCCACGCCCGAAAAGAGCGCCGGCCGCTCTGCTAAAATCGCCGGTTCGAATTTCCGGCGCCGGCGGCGCTGTTCCGTGGAGAAAACGCAATGTACCAGTCCCCCCTCATCCAGGATCTGCACGATCGCGGCCTGATCGCCCAGATCACCGACGCTGCGGCGCTCGACAAACTGCTGACTGAGGAATCGGTAACGCTCTATTGCGGCTTCGACCCGACGGCGGACAGCCTGCATCTCGGCCACCTGGTGCCGGTGCTGATTTTGAAGCGCTTCCAGGAAGCCGGCCACAAGCCCATCGCGCTGGTTGGCGGCGCCACCGGCATGATCGGCGACCCGAGCTTCAAGGCCACCGAACGCAAGCTCAACACGCCGGACGTGATCGCCAGCTGGGTTGGCAAGATCCGCGGTCAGGTCGAGCCCTTCCTCAAGTTCGACGGCACCAACGCCGCCATCATGGCCAACAACTACGACTGGTTCGGCGGCATGAACTGCCTCGAATTCATGCGCGACATCGGCAAGCATTTCTCGGTCAACGCCATGATCAAGAAGGAATCGGTGCAGCAGCGCCTGACGCGCGAAGACCAGGGCATTTCCTACACCGAGTTCTCGTACAGCCTGCTCCAGGGCTACGACTTCGCCGAACTCAACAAGCGCTTCGGCTGCGTGCTGCAGATCGGCGGCTCCGACCAGTGGGGCAACATCGTCGCCGGCACCGACCTGACGCGCCGCCTGCATCAGAAACACGTTTTCGGCCTGACCCTGCCGCTGATCACCAAGGCCGACGGCACCAAGTTCGGCAAGACCGAATCCGGCGCCATATGGCTCGACCCGAAGAAGACCTCGCCCTACGCCTTCTACCAGTTCTGGCTGAATACCAGCGACGCCGACGTCTACAAGTTCATGAACTTCTTCACCTTCCTGCCGGTCACCCGCATCGCCGAGATCGAAGCCACCGACAAGGCCAGCGGCACCAAGCCGGAAGCCCAGCGCATCCTGGCCGAAGAAGCGACCCGCCTGGTGCACGGCGAAGTCGCGCTGATGGCCGCCCGCCGCATCACAGAATGCCTGTTCAGCGGCCAGCTTGCCGACCTGACCGAAAACGACCTCGAGCAACTGGCCCAGGACGGCATGCCGGGCGTGCAGCTGGAAAAATCCAACACCGGTCTGATCGACGCCCTTGTTGCAAGCGGTCTGGCCAAGTCGAAATCGGAAGCCCGCACTTTCATCCAAAGCGGCAGCGTTGCCATCAATGGCAACAAGGCCGAGGCGCTGGACCATGCCATTGGTGGCGATGAACTGCTCTACGGCCGTTTCACCATCCTGCGTCGCGGCAAGAAGAACTACGGCCTGGTCAGCTGGCAGTAAGCACTCGCCGCCTCACTTGAGGCAGAAAAGTACCCCGCCGGGCTGCAATACGGTTCACTTAGGGAAAACCTCTGGTGTTTGTCGTTCCCGCTTTCGCGGGAATGACGCTTAACTGGACCATATTGCCCCCCAAGCTACGGATTCGGGGAGATAAACCAGTGCTTCCCTGCCCCGCTCGCCAGCAAGAGAAATCGGGCCTCCGCCATGGCAACGGGATGAATTATCATCACGCCCATGAAAATCCTCATCGTCGATGACGAGCCCGCCATCTCCGAAACGCTGGCCTATGCGCTGCGCAGCGACGGCTTCACGGCCGAAAGCTGCACGCTCGGTGCGCAGGCGCTGACGCTGCTCGGTGCTGGCGGCCACGATCTGGTCGTGCTCGACGTCGGCCTGCCCGACATGAGCGGTTTCGATGTCTGCCGTGCCCTGCGTCGGCACTCCGATATACCGGTGCTGTTCCTGACTGCTCGTTCCGACGAAGTGGACCGCATTGTCGGCCTCGAGCTCGGTGGCGATGATTACGTTGCCAAGCCCTTCAGCCCGCGCGAAGTGGTTTCGCGCATCCGGGCCATCCTGCGCCGGCTCAATCCCGAACCGCGCCTCGCTGCCGCCGTTCCGGCGACGCCAAGCCGTTTTGCCATCGACCGCGATGGCCTGCGCATCGCCTACCACGGCCAATGGCTCAGCCTGACGCGCTACGAATACCTGTTGCTGGCGCTGCTGCTCGAACGCCCCGGCCGCATCCTGAGCCGTACCCAGATCATGGAAACCGTCTGGCAGGACGGTGGCGAAAGCCTGGAACGCACGGTCGACACGCACATCAAGACCTTGCGCGGCAAACTGCGCGGACTGCGACCCGACGAGGATGTCATCGTCACCCATCGCGGCCTCGGCTACAGCATCGCCGGATAAGGCTGCCGTGAATATTTCCGTCCGCCTCTTTTTCGGCTACTTCCTGGTCGTCGGCCTGGCCGCCTGGTTTGTCCTCAACACCTTCACCCGGGAAACCGAACCCGGCATCCGCCAAGCCACCGAAGAAACGCTGGTCGACACGGCCCACGTTCTGGCCGAAATGGCGGCGCTCGAACTCTCGGCCGGGCGGATCGGCCAGGGCCCGTTTGCCGATGCGGTCCGGGCCGCCATCAGGCGCAGCCCGCAGGCCGACATTGCCGGCGTGCACAAGGAAAGCATCGATTTCCGCATCTACGTCACCGATGCCCACGGCATCGTCCTCTACGACTCCAAACAGGCGGCGCTTGGCGAGGATTTCTCGCACTGGCGCGACATCGCCCGCGTCCTGCGGGGCGAATACGGCGCCCGCCAGACCCGCGAAGATCCCTACGATCCGACCTCTTCGGTCATGCATGTCGCCGCACCCATCTTCTGGCAGGGCGAGCTGATCGGGGTTCTGTCGCTGGCCAAGCCGATGTCCTCGGTCGCCCCCTACGTCAATCGGGCCGCCGAGCGCGTCAAGCAATCCGGCCTGCTGCTGCTCGCTGCCACGGCCGCCATCGGTCTGTTTTTCTCCGGCTGGCTGACCTGGTCGATCAACCGTCTGCGCGCCTATGCCCGCGATGTCGCAGAGGGCCGCAAGGTCGAACCGCCGACCGGCGGCGGCCACCAGTTTTCCGAACTGGCCCGCGCCCTGGCCCAGATGCGCGAACGGCTGGAAGGCAAGCAATACGTCGAGAAATACGTACAGAACCTGGCGCACGAAATGAAAAGCCCGCTCACCGCGGTGATCGGTGCCGCCGAAATCCTCGAAGGCGACCCGCCCGCCGATGACCGCCGTCGCTTCGCCGACAGCATCAGCGAACAGGCCCGCCGGCTGCAGGCGATCATCGACCGCATGCTGATGCTGGCTCGCGTCGAGCAACTGCAGTCACCGGAAGGTATTTCCGAGCTCGACCTCGAAACGCTGCTCAAGACCTGCATCAGCCTGCGCCGCCAGCAACTCGATGCCCGCCACCTCGATTGTCGGTTGGATGCCGACGCCGCCACCAATATCCGTGGCGACGCCTTCCTGCTGCAACAGGCCGTCCTCAACCTGCTCGACAACGCCATTGAGTTCGCCCCGGAAGGCAGCCGCATCGAAATCAGCCTGCAGACCACCGACGAACAGGCCGAAATCAGCATCCGCGACCACGGTGCCGGCGCCCCGGACTATGCCCTGCCGCAGATTTTCGACCGCTTCTACTCCCTGCCTCGCCCGGCGACCGGCCGCAAAAGCACCGGCCTGGGGCTGGCACTGGTCCGCGAAGTGGCCCGCCTGCACGGCGGCGAGGCGAGCTTCGAAAATCACCCTGAGGGCGGCGGGTTAGCGCGGATTCGCCTGCCGAACTGATCAGCCGTTCGCATCCCGCCGAAAATGCGTCAGACGGACATCCACAGTCAGCGACAGCGCGGTCAGCGCAGCCGCCCGGGCCTTGCCCTCGGCACTGGCCCGGAAGAGATGCGGAGTCATCGCCAACAGATCGGCGATCTGTTCCGCCCCGGAAACATTCACCGAGAAACGGACGCTTTCGCCCGGCTGGCGAGTGAAGCCGGCCGGCACCTGAACCTCGCCGACACGCTCAGGCTTCAGGCTCGGGTAGATGATCTCGCGCAGTTCCCGCAGATGATCCGGCCCGGCATCGACTTGCAGCAGCAGGCCGCCCGGTTTGAGCACCCGGGCAAACTCGGCGTAGACCGGAAAGCCGAACATGCACAGCACCCGATCCAGCGTGCCCGGTAGCACGGGCAGATTGGCGTTGCTGCCGACCACCCAGTTTGGCCGCTTGTCCTGTTTCGCGGCAGAGAGGACAGCCCACTTGGAGATATCCAGCCCGAGCACAGCGAGCGTTTGTCCCTCACCAGTCGCCGCCACCAGCTGGCGCAGGTAGTAGCCCTCGCCACTGCCGGCATCGAGACAGCTGAGCGTTGCATCGGGCGGCAAATCGGCCAGCACCGCCCGGCTGACCGCCGCCGCAATCGGCTGGTAGTAACCGGCATTGAGAAACCGCCGACGGGCCGCCACCATCTCCTTGCTGTCGCCCGGATCATGCGAGCGCTTTTTCTGGACCGGCAACAGATGGGTATAGCCCTGGCTGGCAATGTCGAAACTGTGGCCGGCGGCACAGCACCATGCCGCTCCGTGGCGGGACAAAGGAGCGCCGTCCAGTGGGCAGGCCAGCGCCAGGAATGGGGTAATGTTCATTGACTCGACGACCTGACGGCCGAACAAAATAAGGGTGGCAATTTACGGCAGGGCACCTTGCCCAGTGCCCGGCAGAACAAGCTGTGGTAGCCGATGGTAGCGCGATTCGCACCGAATTCGCCGGTTTGGCCGATGGATGCCGGCCCAGACCCGACTTCACCCCGACTTCACACAGCTTCACCGTCGCTTCGACAGGCGTTCACGCAGCGCGCCGACACTGGGCTCACTTTCAAACAAGGGAGCCACAAATGGACAAAAAACTGCTCTTCAAGATTGCCGCGATCTGCTTCATGTCGCTATTGCTGCTGGTGCCGCTGGGCCTGATCGAGGGCCAGATCCGCGACCGCAGCCAGCGCCAGAATGAGGTACAGGCCAGCATTGCCAACAGCGCGGCCGGCGAACAGACGCTGGTCGGACCGGTGATCGAGCTGCGTTATCGCGAACAGGTCGAGGTGCTGATTCCCGAGGGCGAGGCCGGCCAAGCGGGGAAAACCCGGCAGCAGGTGCTCGAGCGGACCCTGATGCTGCCGCCGGAAAAGCTGGTCATGGCGGGTGAAACGGTGGTCGAGACGCGCAACCGGGGCATCTACCAGGCCCGGCTATTTCGCCTCGGCCTCGCCACCAGCGGACATTTCGTCATCAAGCCCCTGAGCGAGACAGCCAGCAGCGGACGCATTCTGGAAGCGAACGCCCGGCTGGTGCTCGGCATTGCCGACCCGCGCGGCGTCAATAACGACCCCGAGGTGGTGATCAACGGCAAGGCGCATCGTTTTGCCTCGCCAGGCAGCAAGGGCAAGGGCGATCAGGAATCGGCCATCCGCCGGCTGAGCATTGATCTCGGCCGGCTCGACCTCCAGCGCGAAAGCCGTTTCGACTTCAGCTTTCCGCTGCAGCTGACCGGCACCGCCCGGCTGGCCATCGCCCCGACTGGCGAATCGAATGAAATCGAGTTGAAATCGGCTTGGCCACACCCGAATTTCGGCGGCCGCTTCCTGCCCAACAGCCGCACGGTGACCAAGGATGGCTTTGGCGCCCGCTGGGAAATCTCGCATCTGGCCCGTAATTTCGAGGCGACGCTGAACCCGGCGCGCGGCGAAGTGCTGAGCATCGATTTCGTCGATCCGGTCAATATCTATCTGCAGTCCGAACGCGCGGTCAAATACGGCGTGCTGTTCATCGTGCTGACCTTTGCCGGTTTCTTCCTGACCGAGATCCTGCGCCGTTCGCCGATCCACCCCATGCAATACCTGCTGGTCGGCCTGGCGCTGGCCATCTTCTTCCTGCTGCTGATCGCCTTCTCCGAGCACCTGCCTTTCTACGCCGCTTATGGCTTGTCGGCCGTCGCCTGTATCGGGCTGATTGCCACCTATCTGGCCGGTGCGCTCGGCGGGATGCGCCAAGGCCTGGCCTTCGGCGCCGGGCTGACCGGCCTTTACGGCGTGCTCTACGGCGTGCTGCTGTCCGAGGACAACGCCTTGCTGATGGGCAGCGTGCTGCTCTTCCTCGCCCTCGGCACCACCATGCTTGCCACCCGCCGCCTCGACTGGTACCGCCTCGGCGCCCAGCTCAATCCTGACAGCGAAGCCAGCGAGCAATGAAACCGTCTCTGACCATCAGGCCGCCGGCCTTTCGCTTCGCCTCCTCCCCCTGCTCTTTTCGCTGTTGCTGCTCGGCCATGTCACGCTGACCACCATCGACCCACAGCTCGCCGCCTCGCACTCGACGGCCTGTTGCGTGCCAAGTGGAACTACGACAGGGTACTGATTACCGACGACCTCACCATGGGCGCGGTCTACGATCTGGGCGTTGGCCGCGTCGCCGGTGAGGCTCTGGAGCGGGGCAAAATCCCCCTTTCCCGGTTGCAGCAAAGCGAGCAGCGCCGCGCCGACTTCATCCCGATGGCTGAAACCCGGGCCGAATTCAGGACAAATGTTAAAATCGCGGCCCCTGTTTCATTCCGATCTCCCGATGCGCCAGCTAATTCTCGACTTGCTGCCCGAAAGCCCGCCCACGCTGGATAACTTCGTCGCCGGGGGCAATGCGGAAACGCTCGCCCTGCTGACCGAATGGCTGGCCGGCACGCGCACCGACACCTCGTTCTGCCTGTGGGGCGAAGCTGGATCGGGACGCTCGCACTTGCTGCAGGCGAGCGGCTTTACCTATGTCGACGCAGCGCTCGACCCGGCACTGAAGACGGCCCCAGCGGCCGAGCAATTGGCCGTCGACCACGTCGAAGCACTGGACGAAACCGGCCAGATCGCGCTGTTCAACCATTTCAACCGCCTCAAGATGGCCTCGGGCATGCTCTTGACCGCCGCTGACCAGCCGCCGGCCCACCTGGCATTGCGCGAAGACTTGCGCACCCGCTTGGGGTCCGGCCTGATCTGCCGGCTGCAACCGCTGTCCGATGCCGAAAAGGCCGCCGCGCTTGGCGCCCAGGCGAAAGAACGCGCCCTGAAGCTGACACCGGAACTGATCGATTACCTGATGCGCCACGCCCCGCGCGACATGCGCACGCTATCGACCATCATCGTCGCCCTCGACGAATACACCCTTGAACAAAAGCGCCCGGTGACCCTGCCACTGCTGCGCGAGCTGCTCAACATGGAAGCTTCATCATGAATCTCGCCCTCTTCGATCTCGACAACACCCTCCTCGCCGGCGACTCGGATTTCGAGTGGGCGCAATTCCTGATCAGCAAGGGCGTCGTCGATCGCGAACTACAGGAAGCCAAGAACATCCAGTTCTACGAGCAGTACAAGGCCGGCACGCTGGATATCTACGAATTCCTGATCTTCCAGTTGGCGCCGCTGACCCGCCATAGCCGCACCGAACTCGACACCTGGCATCGCGAATACATGGAACGCCACATCCAGCCGATCATGACCGCGCAGGCCAAGGCGCTCGTCACCCAACATCTGGCGGCCGGCGACCTGTGTGCCATCGTCACCGCGACCAACAGCTTCGTGACCGGCCCGATCGCCCGTGAATTCGGCATTCCGCACCTGATCGGCACGGTGCCTGCTGTCGATACCGAACAAGGCGCCTTCTCCGGCGGCCCGCGCGGCACGCCGTCCTTCCAGGCGGGCAAGATCACCCGTGTCGATAGCTGGCTGGAATCGCTCGGCCTGTGGTGGGGCAGCTTCGACAACAGCTTCTTCTACAGCGATTCGCACAACGACCTGCCGCTGATGCAGAAGGTGAAGACACCGGTGGCGGTGGACCCCGATGACAAGCTGCGCGCCCATGCCAGTGAAATGGGCTGGAAAATCATTACATTGCGGTAGAATTTCGCTTTTTCCGCAGCGCCCCAAACGCTTTTCGATCGGTACAAGTGATTCGCAAACTTATCTCCCGCGTTTTCAGCGGCAAGAAACCCAAGGCCAGCCGCCATGAGCCGGCCGTCATTCCCGTCTCCACCCACGGCATCACCCGCGACCGCATCAGCAGCGGCAGCCGCCGGGTCTGCGAAACCCTGCAGGGCCATGGCTTCAAGGCCTACGTCGTCGGCGGTGCCGTGCGCGACCTGCTGATCGGCGCCGAGCCGAAGGATTTCGACATTGCCACCGATGCGACGCCGGAAGAAGTCCGTCGCGCCTTCCGCCGCTCGCGCATCATCGGCCGCCGCTTCCAGATCGTCCATGTCATGATGGGTTCGGAAACGCTGGAAGTGACGACCTTCCGCGGCATGCTGGACGAAAAGACCAAGACCGACGAGCACGGCCGCGTGCTGCACGACAACGTCTTCGGCAGTCACGCCGACGATGCTGCCCGCCGCGATTTCACTGCCAACGCACTGTATTACGACCCGGCCACCGAGGCGGTGATCGACTATCACCACGGCGTCGGCGATCTCAAGCAAAAAACCCTGCGCATGATCGGCGAGCCGCGCGCCCGCTATCGCGAAGACCCGGTCCGCATGCTGCGCGCCGTTCGCCTCGCTGCCAAGCTCGGCCTGATGATCGACCCGGAAGCCAAGAAGCCGATCCGCGAAATGGCCGACCTGCTGGAAAACGTGCCGGCCGCCCGCCTGTTCGACGAAATGCTCAAGTTGCTGACCTCGGGCCACTCGGTCAAATGCATCACCCAGTTGCGCGACGAAGGCCTGCACCACGGCCTGCTGCCGCTGCTCGACGTCATCCTCGAACAGCCGATGGGCGAAAAATTCGTCATGCTGTCGCTGGCCAATACCGACGAGCGGGTCCGCCGCAACAAGGGCACTTCGCCCGGCTTCCTGTTCGCTACCCTGCTCTGGCACGAAGTACTGGCCCACTGGGAAAAGCTGAAAGCCAAGGGCGAGCCGAAAATTCCGGCGCTCTACACAGCGATGGACACCGTCCTCGACGTGCAGGGCGAAAAACTCGCCATCACCCGCCGCATCGCCGGCGACATCAAGGACATCTGGGCCCTGCAGCCGCGCTTCGAAGCCCGTGCCGGCAAGCGCCCCTATGCCCTGCTCGAACAACCGCGCTTCCGCGCCGGTTACGACTTCCTGGTGCTGCGTGCCCAGGCTGGCGAAATCGACATGGAACTGGCCGACTGGTGGACCCGCTTCCAGAGTGTCGAAGGCGATGAACGCGCAGCCATGCTGGTCCCCGATCAAGGTGGCGACAAAAAACGCCGGCGCCGCAAGAAAAAGCCGGCCGGCTCTGGCAGCACCGACAGCACCGCAGAATGAACACTGCCTACATTGCGCTGGGGGCCAACCTCGGCGATCCGGCGGCCACCGTGCGCGCTGCCTTCGGGGCGCTGGCCAACCTGCCGGAAAGCCGTGTTGTTCATAGCTCTTCGCTGTACCGCACCGCACCGGTCGGGATCACCGAGCAACCGGAATTCGTCAATGCCGTCGCCCAACTGGAAACCAGCCTGGCCCCGGAAGCCCTGCTCGACGCCCTGCTCGACATCGAGCAGCGTTTCGGCCGCGTCCGGGCCGAACGCAACGGCCCGCGTACGCTGGATCTCGACATCCTGCTCTACAACGACCAGTGCATCGACCTGCCACGCCTGACCTTACCGCATCCGCGCCTCCACCTGCGCGCCTTCGTCCTCTATCCGCTGGCTGAAATTGCCCCTGACCTGGTCATTCCCGGACGCGGCAGCATTGCCGCCTGGCTGCCGGCCGTCGCCAATCAGGGCATCGTCAAGTTGTGACCGTCTTCGGCCTGCACATCCCCGTGCTCTGGCAGACGGTGACGCTGCTGGCCCTGTCGAATGTCTTCATGACTTTCGCCTGGTATTCACACCTCAAACATCTCAACGACAGGCCGTGGTGGATCGCCGCACTGATTTCCTGGGGCATTGCGCTGTTCGAATACCTGCTGCAGGTACCGGCCAACCGCATCGGCAACACCGAGCTCAACCTCGGCCAGCTCAAGATCCTGCAGGAAGTGATCACGCTGGCCGTCTTCGTGCCTTTCGTCGTTTTCTACATGGACCAGCCACTGAAGCTTGACTACTTGTGGGCTGCTCTGTGTATCCTAGGCGCCGTCTATTTCGTTTTCAGGACATAAATGTCTGCTCAAGTCGCAACCCGCCGCCTGACCCAGGCCGATCTCGCCAAGCTCTACCAGGCTGGTGAGAAAATCGCCCAGTTCACCTGCTATGACGCCAGCTTTGCCCGTCTGCTCGACGGCGCCGGGGTCGATTCGATCCTGATCGGCGATTCGCTGGGTAACGTCATCCAGGGCCACGACACCACGCTGCCGGTCACCGTCGCCGACATCGCCTATCACACCGCCGCCGTCAAACGCGGCTGCGACCGCGCCTTCATCGTCGCCGACATGCCTTTCGGCAGTTATCAGGAATCGCCGGAACAGGCCTTCCGTAACGCCGCGACACTGATGGCCGCCGGCGCCCAGATGGTCAAGCTTGAAGGCGGTGCCGACATGGCACCGACCGTACGTTTCATGGTCAGCCGCGGCATTCCGGTCTGCGGCCATATCGGCCTGACACCACAATCCGTGCATGTGCTGGGCGGCTACAAGGTGCAAGGCAAGGGCGAAGCCGCGGCGCAGCGCCTGAAGGACGATGCCATGGCGCTCAAGGCGGCCGGCGCCACCATGCTGCTGCTCGAGGCCATTCCGGCCACGTTGGCCGCCGAAGTCACAGCGATGACCGGCGTCATCACCATCGGTATCGGCGCCGGCAAGGATTGCTCCGGCCAGGTCATGGTGTTGCACGATGCCTTTGATATCCCGCCCGGCAAGAAGGCCAAGTTCGTCAAGAATTTCATGGAAGGAGCCAGCAGCATTCACGACGCCGCCTGCCGCGCCATCGCCGCCGTCAAGGACGGCAGCTACCCTGGCCCCGAACACACCTATTCCGCTTAAAACATGCAAATCCATTCCAGCATCGCCGACTTGCGCTCGGCGCTGAAGAACCGTGGCCGCGTCGTTTTTGTACCGACCATGGGCAACCTGCACGCCGGTCACATCAGCCTGATGACACAGGCCCGTGCCCATGGCGATACCGTCGTCGCGTCAATCTTCGTCAACCGACTGCAATTCGGTCCGAACGAGGATTTCGACAAATATCCGCGCACCTTCCAGGCTGACTGCGACAAACTCGCTGCCGCCAGCGTCGATGTCCTGTTCGCGCCGACCGAAGCTGATCTTTACCCGGAACCTCAGGAATACACTGTCGAACCACCGGCCATTCAGAACATCCTGGATGGCGAATTCCGCCCCGGCCATTTCCGTGGTGTCGCCACCGTTGTCCTCAAGCTGTTCAACTGCGTCCAGCCGCAGGCCGCCATGTTCGGCAAGAAGGATTACCAGCAGTTGATGGTCATTCGCAACATGACCCGCCAGCTGGCGCTGCCAATCGATATCATCGGCGGCGAAACCGTGCGCGCGGAAGATGGCCTGGCACTGTCCTCACGCAACGGCTACCTGAGCGCAGCCGAGCGCACCGAGGCACCGCGCCTGTATCGACTGCTCAACGAAATCCGCGCCGCCATCCGCTCCGGCGAAACCGATACCGTCAAACTGGAAAATGAAGCCATCGCGGCGCTGACTGCCGCTGGCTGGAAAACCGATTATGTTGCGGTGCGACAACAGTCCGACCTGTCTATGCCGAAAGGCGTAAACGCCCCACTGGTGGCGCTTGCCGCCAGCCGCCTGGGAAGCACGCGCCTGATCGACAACATCGAGATTTGACGCGGCTGAAATATCCATAATTACGCCCGTTGACAGAGGGACTATTGTCGCTACAATGCGCTTCCCCTAACTATCTGGATGAGTGAAACCATGCAGAGAACAATGCTGAAATCCAAGTTGCACCGTGTTACGGCGACCCATGCCGACCTGCACTACGAGGGTTCCTGCGCCATTGATGAAGACCTGCTCGAAGCGGCAAACATCAAGGAATACGAACAGATCGACATCTGGAACGTAAATAACGGCGAGCGTTTCACGACCTACGCCATCCGCGCCGAACGTGGCTCGGGTGTCATTTCCGTCAATGGCTCGGCGGCCCGTCGTGCCGCCCCGGGCGATATCCTGATCATCGCCACCTTCGCCGTCTATAACGAGGTGGAACTGGCCAAACATGAGCCGGATCTGATCTATGTCGATACGCAAAATCGCATCGTCCGTCGCGGCCACAAGATTCCAGTACAAGCCGCTGCCTGACCGAGAACTAATTCACATTCATGAGAAACCCGCCTTTTGGCGGGTTTTTCTTTTTAGTACAATCCATTACGAAATTTCACACACCAAGTTGGAGACAAACAATGGGCGTTGTTTTCGCAAAGACCCCGAAGGGGCATGACGAAATCGCCACGAAGTCCGGAGGGCTGTCGCCACGCGTGCGACGACTACTCATCTTCGTTGACGGCAAACGATCGGTCGAGGAACTGCGCAGCATGCTGCCGGCCGATGATCTACAGCACACCCTGGGGATGCTCGAAGAAGAAGGCTATATCGAGTTCCATGACATCGCGGGCATTCCTCCCGGAGCCGCCACGCCGACGACGCTGCCCTCGATAACCGCTTTCAGCGAGCTGCCGAGCACGCTGGACCCGGTTCGCCTGCAGCAGGCGCGCAATTTCATGATCAACACGTTGAACGCCTTTGTCGGTTCGCTTGGCACCAGTTCGCTGCTCGATCGCCTGGAAAATGCCGCCGGGCACAGTGACCTGCGGGTGCTCTACGACGACTGGTATCACGCCATCGTGATGTCACGCGATGGCAAGCGCGAGGCCGAATCGCTACGCGGCAAGCTGCTCAACGTCATCTGATCGCACCAGTCCGATAAAAAAGGGCAGCCTTGGCTGCCCCTTTCCGTTTGATCAAGCGTCCGAAGGCTCCACGACCTTCGGTTTGCGCGGCCGCGCCGGCCGTTTGGGCTTGGCCGGCTTCGACTCGACGACAGGAACTTCTGGCAAAGAGGCCTCGACATCAGCCGAGGCAGGCGCAAGCGCCTCGGTATTACGTGGACGACGGGCACCGCGACGAGGCTTGGTGTCGGCAGGAGCCGCCGGCTCAAGCACTACAGGAGCCTCCACAACAGGCGCAATTTCGACCGGGGGAGTTGAATCGACAAACGCCTCGACAGACGGTGAGCGCTCCTTATCACGCCCGTTACGGCTACGGCGCCCACCACGTCGCCGTGGATTGGCGCTCGATTCCGGCTCAAGCATCGGCGCTTCCGGTTTGCTTTCGACTTCGGCAGTGACTTCTACCGCCGCTGCATTGACGACGAGTGCCTGGCCGACAATCTCGGCCTCTTGAGTCGCCGTGGATTTCGGCGGGGCACGGAAAACGAAAGCTCCCTTGTCATCGCGGCCAAAGCCAATAAGGCCACGACCAGCCGCCTCTTCCAGCAGGTTACCAAAGGTCCGGAAGCCGTAATAGCTCTCATTGAAGCCCGGATTACGCCGCTTGACGACCTCCTTGAGCACCGAAGCCCAGATGCGCTCGCTTTCGCCCCGGTCGGCCATCAGGTCGACAAAGGTAGCGGAAACGATATCGATTGCCTTGCTCTTGCGCTCTTCCTGCTTGTCGCGGCGCTTGGCCTCTTCTTCCGGCGAACGCTTTTCCCGCTCGCGGCGTTGTTGTGGCCCGCGCCCGGCCTCGCGATCGCGAACCAGATCATCGTAATAGATGAATTCGTCGCAATTGGTCACCAGCAAGTCGGAGCAGCTTTGCTTGACGCCAACGCCGATCACTCGCTTGGCGTTTTCACGCAGCTTGGAGACCAGCGGGGAAAAATCGGAGTCGCCGGAAATGATCACGAAGGTATCGACATGGGCTTTGGTGTAGCAGAGGTCGAGCGCATCGACGACCATGCGGATGTCGGCTGAGTTCTTGCCGGACTGGCGGACATGCGGAATTTCGATCAGCTCGAAATTGGCTTCGTGCATGGCCGCCTTGAAAGCCTTGTAGCGATCCCAGTCGCAATACGCCTTCTTGACGACGATGCTGCCCTTGGCGAGCAGACGCTCAAGCACCGGACGAATATCGAACTTTTCATACTGGGCATCGCGCACGCCGAGAGCGATATTCTCGAAGTCGCAAAAGAGCGCCATGCTGGCGTTGTCGTTGGCTGCGGCCATGAATTTCTTTCAATGTCAGGAGGTTGGAGTATACCGCCGACGCATCGCCTTGACCGCTCATGTATTTCCGCTTTTTTAGCGGACATCAAAGCCCTGACCTCGACCCTGCAAATACCATCGGCCGGCCAAACAATTTCCGAAAGGGGGAAAAACAATGAGTGGCGCTTTCACCAAATCGATGGCGCGGAACATATTTTACGGGGGGACGGTCTTCTTCTTCCTGTTGTTCCTTGCGCTGTCATTCGACACCCATTCGCAACTACCTAAACGCGACATGCGGGCCAACATCACGCCGCAGATCGCCGAAGGCAAGAAGCTCTGGGAAACTAACGATTGCATCGGTTGCCACACCCTGTTGGGTGAAGGCGCCTACTTCGCACCGGAACTGGGCAATGTCATTGTCCGTTACGGCGAAGAGGGCACCAAGGCATTCATCCAGGCTCGCCCGAAAGAGGGTATCCCGGGTCGCCGCAGCATGCCGCAGTTCAACTTCACCGACGAGCAACTGAACGCCATCGTGGCCTTCCTGAAGCACGTCAATTCGATCAACACCAACAACTGGCCGCCTAACAGCCAGGGCTGATCGAGAGGAGAACTGATAATGCAATTCAAATCCCAAGCGGTTGCAAAACCCTACTTCATCGCGGCAATCGGTCTGTTTGTCGGTCAGATCCTGTTCGGCCTGATTCTTGGCCTGCAGTATGTGCTCGGCGACTTCCTGTTCCCCGCCATTCCGTTCAACGTGGCCCGCATGGTCCACACCAACCTGCTGATCGTGTGGCTGCTCTTTGGCTTCATGGGCGGCGCGTACTACATGATCCCGGAAGAAGCAGAAACTGAGCTGTTCAGCCCGAAACTGGCACTGCTCATGTTCTGGATCTTCCTGGTCGCTGGTGCGTTGACCATCGTTGGCTATCTGGCGGTTCCTTACGCCACGCTGGCCGAGCTGACCGGTAACAACATCCTCGAAACCATGGGCCGCGAGTTCCTCGAACAGCCGCTGCCAACCAAACTTGGTATCGTGGTCGTTGCGCTGGTTTTCCTGTTCAACATCACCATGACGGTGCTGAAGGGCAAGAAGACGGCGATCTCGATCGTTCTGCTGCTCGGTTTGTGGGGCCTCGCTGTCTTCTTCCTGTTCTCTTTCTACAACCCGACGAACGTCGTTCTCGACAAGTTCTTCTGGTGGTGGACGGTGCACCTCTGGGTGGAAGGCGTATGGGAACTGATCCTCGGCTCCTTCCTGGCTTTCGTGCTGATCAAGACGACCGGTGTTGACCGTGAAGTGATCGAAAAGTGGCTGTACGTCATCGTCACCCTGACGCTGATCTCGGGCATCATCGGTACGGGTCACCACTACTTCTGGATCGGTACGCCGGAATACTGGCAGTGGTGGGGTTCCATCTTCTCCGCGCTGGAACCGATTCCGTTCTTTGGCATGACCGTGTTTGCCTTCAACATGGTGAACCGTCGTCGTCGCGAGCATCCGAACAAGGCTGCTGTGCTGTGGGCGCTCGGTACCGGTGTGATGGCTTTCCTGGGCGCTGGCGTGTGGGGCTTCCTGCACACCCTGGCTCCGGTCAATTACTACACCCACGGTACGCAGATCACCGCGGCTCACGGTCACATGGCTTTCTATGGCGCCTACGCCATGGTTAACCTGATGATGATCTCCTACGCCATGCCCATCCTGCGCGGCCGTGCTGCCAACAGCAACAAGTCGCAAGTGTTGGAAATGTGGTCGTTCTGGTTGATGACCGTCGCTATCGTGTTCATCACGCTGTTCCTGACCGCCGCAGGTATCCTGCAAGTCTGGCTGCAGCGCGTTTCCGATGCTCCGCTGCCGTTCATGGTGGCGCAGGAAAAGATCGCGCTGTTCTACTGGATGCGTGAATGGGCTGGTGTGGTCTTCCTGATCGGCCTCATTGTCTACATCACCAGCTTCTTCGTTGGTGGTAGCGAGAAAGAAGCTGCATAAAGCTTGATTCCTCCAAGTAGCACTCAAGGCGCGGTTCTTCGGACCGCGCCTTTTTTATTTGGGTCAAATCAAGGTTTGCCATCCAGGCGACCGATACGATGACGACCATGATGAATTCTCCGAGTACACCACCCACGGAAGCAGTGGCAAGCCGTCGCCTACCCGGCGACCTTGCCATCTGGTTCTTCATCCTGGCCGAAATGCTGGTGTTTGCGGTTTTCTTCGCCACCTACGCGTTCGCCCGGGCCAAGAATGTCGAGATGTTCAATCTCTATCAGCAGACGCTGGACCGCAACCTCGGCGCCTTGAATACATTTCTGCTGATCACCGGCTCATGGTTCGTCGTGCTCGCCGTCCAGGCCGCTCATCACGATAACCGCCCGGCCATTTCGCGGAATATCCTGCTCGGCTGGCTCTGTGGCGGTGGCTTTCTGGTCGTCAAGGTCATCGAATACTCAGCCAAGTTTGGCGCCGGCATTTCGATGTCGACCAACACGTTCTACATGTTCTACATCTCGCTGACCTTCTTCCATTTCATGCACGTCATTCTCGGTATGGTCATCCTGACCGTGCTTTGGCTCCAGTCACGAAACGGGGCTTACGGGAGCCACAACGCACACGGACTGGAAAGTGGCGCCGCCTACTGGCACATGGTCGATCTGCTGTGGATCGTGCTTTTCCCCCTCGTTTATGTGATGCGCTGATGAATCCCCTGAAAAACTCCGCCCATCGCGCCTGGATTGTCCTTGTCGTCGCCACCACGATCACCTGGTATCTCGGTGAAGTTGGGGCGGCAGGTACATCGGCCATCGTGGCCATGCTGGCCATCGCCTTCGTCAAGGGCCGCCTGGTCATTCTCGATTTCATGGAACTGCGTGAAGCGCCAAGGCTCTGGCGCATTCTGCTCGAGGGCTGGCTTATACTCGTTTCCAGCCTGATTCTGCTTGCTTACTGGATTTCTCTTAAATGACCGATCTGCCCTTCTACGAAGCGTCCGGCAACGAAATTGCCCTGTTTGAACACGCCTTTCACCAGCGCCTGCCGCTGCTGATCAAGGGGCCGACCGGCTGTGGCAAGACACGCTTCGTATCGCACATGGCAGCACGCCTGAAACTGCCGCTGTATACGGTGGCCTGCCATGACGACCTGACCGCCGCCGACCTCGTCGGCCGCCACCTGATTTCCGACAAGGGTACTTACTGGAGCGATGGTCCGCTGACCCGCGCCGTGCGCGAAGGCGGCATCTGCTACCTCGATGAAGTCGTTGAAGCGCGCAAGGACACCACCGTCGTCCTGCACCCGCTGGCTGATGACCGTCGCATCCTGCCCATCGACCGTACCGGTGAAATGCTGGTAGCGCCGGACAACTTCATGCTGGTTGTTTCCTACAACCCGGGTTATCAAAACCTGCTCAAGGGCCTGAAACCCTCGACTCGCCAGCGCTTCGTCTCGATGCGCTTCGATTTCCCCGGCGCCGAACGCGAAATTTCCATCCTGCTCGGTGAAACCGGCTGCGATGTCGATCTCGCCAAGCGTCTGGTCGGCATCGGCAAGGCCTTCCGTGCCCTCAAGGATCGCGATCTCGAAGAAGTCGCCAGTACCCGCCTGCTGGTCTATGCCGCGACGCTGATCAAGTCCGGCTTCGATGTATCGGCCGCCTGTCGCGCTGCGCTGGTCGAAAGCCTGACTGACGACGAGGAAACCGTCGAGGCGCTGATGGAAATTGTCAATGCCACGTTCGGACGATGATTTCGGCTTTGAGGAAGAAAAGGCCGGCCAGAATCTGGCCGTCCTCGCCGAAGCACTGTACCTGATCAACCTACTGGTCCTGCCGGGCATCGCCTTCGTGCTGCTGCTCGGCCTGTGGCTGAAACACAAGGACAGCGCCCCGCCGCTGGCACGCCAGCACCTGAAGCAAACCACCTTCGTCAGCCTGGTCGGCGGCCTGCTGATCGTCACGCTATCCAGTCTCATCCTCGCCCTTGGCGGCCTCGCCTGGGAATGGACCTGGGTGATACTGATTTTGTACTTCACCTGCATTCACTCGACGCTGGTGCTCTTCGGCATGTACGCGCTGATCAAGGCGATGAACGGGCAAACCTGGCGCTTCCCGCTGATCGGCCCAGCGATCGATGACAAAAAAGCATGAAAAAGCCAGCTTTGCAGCGTTACCGCCTGCTGGCGCAGATGGGCTTTTTCACACTGTTTACCGTCACCCCGCTCTTCGACCTCTTCCGCTACGATCTGACTGAGAAGCACGCCTACTTCCTGACCTATCCGTGGCATCTCGGCATTGATGAACTGATTGCCGGCACCGGTGACCCCGGCAATGCTGCGGCCAACATCATTCTTTACCTGTTCTTGCCGGTACTCGGGGCCGGCGCGCTGATCATCGGCGTTGCCTGGAAATGGGGCCGCCTCTATTGCGGCTGGCTGTGCCCGCATTTCTCCGTGGTTGAAACGATCAACCGCCTGATGCTGATCGCCAACGGCAAGCACTCGGTCTGGGACAAGAAGCAAACGCCACCGTGGGAACCGGATGGCACGCCAGCCAAGCGCGACAAGCGTTACTGGCTGCTCGTCGTACCCGCTGCCATCGGCTTCGCTTTCGCCTGGGCGGTGGTCGGCCTGACCTACCTGATGCCGCCATTTCAGGTTTACCACGGGCTGCTCACCTTCACGCTCTATCCCAAGGAAGTGATTTTCCTGACGGCAGCCACCACGGTACTCAGTCTCGAATTTCTCTTCGCCCGTCACCTATTCTGCCGCTACGGCTGCGCCATCGGCATCTTCCAGAGCTTCGCCTGGATCGTGAACAAGAAGGCAATGGTCGTCGGCTTCGACCGCAAACGCCTGACCGACTGCGCCAGTTGCCAGCAAGGTGCCGGTAGCGCGGGCCACACCGTTCTCGCCCGACAAGCCCTGCGCGACAGCGGTAACGAATTCGCCTCGCCGGCCGGCAGCGCCTGCGACGCCGTCTGCCCGATGCGCCTGAAGCCGCGCAACGTCAAACGCTGGATGTTCGCCTGCACTCAGTGCGGCCAGTGCATCTCAGCCTGCGCAACGGTCAACCGCGACAACCCGAATGGTCAATTATTGCGCTGGGTCAGCAACGATGCAGCCAAACGCAATGAAGCGGGTTTTTCAGCCTTATCAAATACCGACGAAGACGCCGGTGGGAAAATTGAGCGGTCTGCTTCGCAATGATTGAAACATGAAAGCTTGTCTTTACGCCGCTGGCGTCGTTGCTCATCCTCGCGGTAGCGCTGGCTATCGCTCCGGTTCGCGCCTGGCCAACAGCGCAAATCCCGCGCTTTCATTCAGTTCCATCCATTACAAAGCAGACCGCTAACCATGGAAGAATACGTCGGCAAACTCTGGCACAACTGGGTCACCAAGACCTCCGGTGGCCATTACCCTGAAGCCGTGGTCAAACTGGCTGAAATCGAGAAGACGGCAGGCATCCTGTTCCGTGCCTTTGGCGGCGATCCTGGCCTGAAAGTGGCGTCGGCCACGGCCGAACAGCATGGCGCCCGGCGCAGCTGGCTGCAGCGCCTCGCCGGTAGCAACGAAAAAGTGGCTCAGGCCCGGCGCGACGACGAAACACTGCGCCTGCCGCCGGAAATCGCCGCTTTCCCCGAAAAAAGCCTGAACCGCGATCTCTATCTCTGGCTGGCGGCGCTGGCGGCCAGCGACGTAGCGCCTGAGCAAGCCTGGTTCACCCGCAACCAGCGAGCCAGCCTGGCGGCGCTGGAACGCTACCCGGGGTTGCGCCCGCGCTACGAACGGCTGGTCGAAGCTCACATCAGCGGCCGCATTCCCGCCTCACAGTTGCTCCCGGATGAGGCTGCACAGGAAGAAGCGCTTCGCCAGGCGATGCGCCAGCCGGGATCGGTCGATGGCCTGCCACCACTGAATTCGAAAAAATCGCGTCCGCCGCAACCGGTCCTGCTCTGGCTGATTGTCACCGAAGTCGCCACAGCGAAGCGCGTTGCCGACCCTGACGAGGAGCTGGCGCCGGAAGGCACCGGCAACAGCGCAACAACCAAGGAAGCGCACAAGGCCGAGCAGGTCGAGACCCCGGACAACAAGAACCCGATGCTGGCCATGTTCCGCGCTGAAAGCCTGCCGACCTGGGCCGAGTATGTACGGGTCAATCGGGCTTTTGACGAAGACGAAGATCCGAACGCCCGCGATGCCGCAAATGATCTGAATCAGCTGTCGCTGACCCGGGACGGCCAGACGGCGAAATCGCGGGTCAAGTTCGATCTTGACCTGCCCTCCGCCGCTGAAGACGACACACCAATCGGCCCCGGCATTGCGCTACCGGAATGGGATTACCGTAAGGAGTTGATGCAAGAGCGGCATTGTCTGCTCCAGCCGATGGTCGCCAGCGATGCCGAGCCCGCAGCACTACCGCCCGAACTGGCCGCCACGGCCAAGAAATTGCGCGGCCAGTTCGCTGCCCTGGCGCCACAGCGCCGCTGGCTGAAGGCGCAACCCGATGGCCCTGAACTCGATGTCGATTCCTGCGTCCGCAATCACGCTGACCGGGCTTCGGGCCATACGCCGGAAACTGGTGGCTATCTTGCCCAGGCCCGCTGCGAGCGTGACCTGGCCTGCCTGCTGCTGGCCGATCTGTCGATGTCCACCGATGCCCCGATTTCCGATTCGCACCGCATCATCGACGTCATTCGCGATTCGCTGCTGCTCTTCTCGGAGGCACTGACCGCCACCGGCGACCGTTTCGGCATCTACGGCTTTTCGTCGCTGCGCCGCCAGAACATCCGCTTTCACCTGCTCAAGGATTTTTCCGGGCGCTACGACGCTGCCGCCCGTGGCCGCATCCTGGCCATCAAACCCGGCTACTACACACGTATGGGTGCGGCCATCCGCCAATCGGCCAAAATTCTGGCTGAACAGGCGGCCGGGCACAAACTGCTGCTTATCATCACCGACGGCAAGCCGAACGATCTCGATCAATACGATTCCCGCTATGGCATCGAGGATACCCGAATGGCCGTGCACGAAGCCCGCAGGCTCGGCCTGACGCCATTTTGCGTCACGATTGACCACGAAGCTGGCGCTTACCTGCCCTATCTTTTCGGTCCGGCCGGTTTCTGCGTAATCCGCAAACCGGAGGAGTTACCGCGGCGCCTGCCCCTCCTTTACGTACAGCTGACTCGACAGTAAGTAGTCATAAAGTCGTATTGCATCGGAACTATCCGAGTGCCACCATCGGCCGTCCTCGCTTAGGCCTCAACGAATATGCACGGCAACACTCCAGTTAACGTAGAAGCACTACTGACCCACATTCCGTTGTTCAACGGACTGGCCCCGGAAGAGATTTCCCGCATCGCCCGCGGAACACGCGAAATGCACGCGGCCAAGGGGGAAATCCTTTTTCACAAGGGCGACCCATGCAACGGATTTCATTTGCTGGTTTACGGGCAGATGAAGCTGGCCTTCACTTCCTCACAGGGCAGCGAGAAAGTGGTCGAGATCGTCAGCCAGGGACAAAGCTTTGGCGAAGCCGTGATGTTCATGGAAAAGCCCTACATCGTCTTCGCCCAGGCGCTCAGCGACTCGCTGCTGTTGCACATCTCCAAGGCTGCCGTTTTCGAGGAACTGCAGCGCGACCACAATCTCTGCCGCAAGATGCTGGCCGGCATGGCCATGCGCCTGCACCAACTGATGAATGATGTCGAATCCTATTCGCTGCATTCCGGTAAGCAGCGCATCATCGGCTACCTGCTGCGCGAATTACCCGAAGCTGATCAGGATGGCACCAATGTTGCCGTGACCCTGCCGACCAATAAGGGCATCATCGCCTCCCGTCTGAATCTGACCCAGGAGCATTTTTCACGCATTTTGCATGAATTGACCGAACTCGGCCTGATCGTGGTCGAAGGGCGAAAGATCCATATTCCCAGTGCAGCCAAGTTGAGAAAACACGAGGGCTGAGTAAAAATCAGCCAAATTTGCGGAAATAAAAAAGGGGGCCAAGGCCCCCTTTTTTCATGACACTGACCGATCAATCGACATTCAGCTTGTTCTTGGACAGCAGATCCAGAATGATCTGTTGATCGTTGCCGTTAAACGCAGTCACCAGATCAACCCCCTTCATGACGATCACTTGGTCGTCAAGCGAGTTCTGGAAGCCGGCAGCAAAAGCACCCGTCGTGCTGACGTGAACCTTGGTATCGCCACCTGACAATTCAAAATGCAGGAAATTGGTCAGGTTCCCGGTGATGCCGGTGCTGTGGTTTTCGCCGATCAGCAAATCTCTCAGGTCGAGCATGTCGGCCGTCGGGGTCATCAGGCTGGAATTTGTAGCAATGTCGAAATCCATCACCGTATCCACTGCCGGATTACCCTTCGCACCGGCATCGCCCAGCTCCCAGCGGAAGGTGTCGGCCCCGAGGCCACCGGTCAACATATCGTTGCCAGCCCCGCCCACCAAGACGTCGTTGCCGTCACCGCCATCCAGGGTGTCATTGCCGGCACTCCCCTTGAGGTAGTCGTTACCAGTGCCGCCAGACAAGGTATCGCTGCCGTCACCGCCATCCAGCACGTCATCACCGCTATCACCGCTCAGGATGTCGTTGCCCAAGCCGCCCTGCAGGATGTCATGCCCGGCGCCGCCGCTCAGGGTATCGTTGCCGGCCAAGCCATCCATATAGTCGTTGGCGGATGTACCGACCAGGCTGCCGTCGTCACCCGAAGTGCCGACGATGGTGTTGGCCATCACGTTGAGCGTCAGGCCAGCGCTGGATTGGTCACCGTTGCTGTCAGTCAGGGTGTAGGTCACATGTTCCGGGGCAACGGCAGTAGCCGAACTGTTGAGCAGGTCCGGCGTGAAGGTAACCCCGGTGATATCGGCAATGGTAATGCCAGCAAAGGAATCACTGGCCGTCACGACGACCGAGCCAATGTTGCTGAAGGTTCTCGCGGTCGCCAGCACGCCGCCATTACCGTTATCGGTATTGAGATTGACGATGCCTTCGGTAACGCTGCTGAACTGCCCGAGCAGGTGACCATCAATGCCATAAACCGTATAGGTCAAGGCATACGAATCACTACCCGAGCTGGCGAGGTTGCTCCGGCCAGCATTGACGTTGATGCTGACATCCTGCACACCGTTGGCATAGGTCGCATGGTTGAAGCTGATGGTGAGCGCCTCCAGGTGATCCAGGTAGGTATTGGTCGAGGTTCCGCCAGTGACATTAACGCCATTGGCGTTATAGGTGACGGTCGAGGCGGCGGGCGTATCGTAGAAGCTGACATCGTGCACCATGGCCTTTGCCGTAGCGCTACCGGTGACATGAATCGAAGCCACACCAGAATAGGGCAACATCGTGACTGTATTTTCCAGACCACTGGTCAGGCTGCCCAAAAGGTTGCCGCTGGCATCGTACAGCGTGTAGGTCAGCGATGGCGTACCACCTGCAGTATTTGCCAGGCTGCTGGCCCCGGCAATCGTCAGGCTGATATTCGAAACGCCATTCGGATGCGTCGCCGCCGAGAAATCGAGAACCAAGGTTTCATTGCCATTGATGCTGGCCTGATTGGCCGCCGTTTCGCCGCCAGTGTTAACGCCGACACCGTTAGTAGCGTTGTAAACCGGAGACCCGGCGACCAGCCCGCTTGCCGTCAGACCGGAAACCGTCAGATGGTTAGCAGTTGCCGCATTAGCTGCACTGGTCAGGGAAACCGTCGTGCTTGTCCAGTTTTCGGCCGTCACGGTCAGGCCGCCGGTCGTCACATTTGCAGCGCTGGTCATGTTGACCGTGACCGGTGCACCCAGAACATTGGTCGGAATATCCGCCGTCGGTGGCGTGTATTTGTAATAACCACTGTCGTCGAAGACCAGTTTCTGGCCACCACTGGTCGCCGTCCAGGTCAATGTGCCATTGACGACGTTATAGGAGTAGCCAGTACCATTGCCGCTGCTGTTGGCTGCGGTATAAACGCCGCCGGCCCAGGTACCGAGGACAATGTGCAAGCCGTCGAAATCGACCGCCGTTACCTTGGCGTTATCGACGATCGTATCCACCCCTCCCCCTTGCGTCGTGAAGGAGGTGATCTGCGCTGCGCCAACGCCGCCATCCGTTCCGAGTCCGGTGACGACATTGCCTTCGAGGAAAGTATCCTTGGCAAAGAGCGTATCAGTGTCGTTACGGGCAATCGGCTTGCCATCGATGATGGAGATTGTCTGCACCGCAGAGGCCACATCCTGATCGTTGTCGCTGGCGGTGAAGCCGATGTCGAATTGTGTTCCCAGCGTAGCCAGCCCCTTGGTGTAGTACTTGTAATCACCGGTGGAGAAATCGAAACGCAAATCACCGTAGATGAACCCGGAAGTACTGCTCAGCGACAACAGGTGGCCGGAAAGCGGGAAGCCGGTCAGGAACGTACTATTCTGGGTAATCGTGTCGGTCAGGTGATTGTAGGTGAAGGTCACCTTCTGGTCGGCCGTACCATTTCCGTCACTATCCAGCATCAGACTGATCGAACTGATATAGCCGCCATCCGCACCAAACACGAGACCCCGCATGTTGGCCGAGGCCATGATATTGCCGCCAAAGGCGTTCGGCACGGTCGACAACAGCGTGCTGGAAAGCTGGCTGAGATCCGGAACAACAATGGCCGGATCCTTGACGCCATCACCCAGCGCATCAACATTGTGAATGGCATTCAGGCTGGTGAAATCAACGATGCCTGTCCCGATCCCCACCGCATAGGACTGGACCGACGGATTCGCCGCGAGGTAAGTCTGGAAATTGCTCAGGCCGGTCGCCGTCGTCCCTGTGGTCGGCACGCCATCCGACAGGAAGTAGACGATGTTCTGACGCGACGCATCCGCTGTCGTCCCGAGGCCACTGGCGCTACGGACCAGATCGAGCGCCGCCTGATAGTTGGTAGCTCCCCCGGCCACGATCGTCGGTGAAGTCAGCGCGGATATTGCAGTCCCTTCCGTCGTATAAGAGCCAATCAGGGTGGCACCGCTACTGAAATCAATGAACTTGACGACGACATCGGAGGCTTGGGTGTAGTACTCGCTGATCAGAGAGGCCAACGCAGCCTTGGCCATGTCCAGACGCGTTGTCAGACCATCGGCCGAGACAGCTGCAGCCATACTGCCGGAAATATCCAGCACCACGGCAATCGTGTATTTCGGCAGGACGCTCTGCGGTACTTCCACCACCTGATTGACCACCACCGGCTTGTCATCGACGATCGTCACCTTCAGGTTGGCCGAGACGCTATTGCCGGCATAGCTATAGCTATCGACCAGCGACGTGTCGGTCGCCGAATTCGGAGCACCATTGGTGGCGGCATGGGTCAGAGTGTAGGTATAGGCTCCCGTTGCAGCCGTGACCACCAAGGTGCCATGCGCCCCGGCAGCGGTATCCGGAACGGTAATTACCCCCCCGGCAGCCGTGTAGGTCACACCATTGAACGTTACGCTGGTAATGCTGGTATTGGTCACGTCGTTGGTCATCAGGTTACCGGTCGCTACCATCGAGCCACCACCTGAACCAGTTGCCAACGCCGACTCATTAACTGTGGCCAGGTCATCCCGGCTGTTGTAGGTATTGATTGAGACCGTACCGGTACTGGTTTGGGAGTCATCATCCCGCAACAAATAGGTAAAACTTGCCGTCCCGGTCGCGCTCGGCGTATAGGTATAGGTTCCGTCACCGTTATCAACCAGCGCCCCGCTGGAAGGAGAGCCAACGGACACAATCGTGGCGTGGTCAGGCAACGTGTCATTACCGAGCAACGCAGCCTTGCTGATGATGATCGGAGTACCCAGCAAGGCATTGAACGAATCATTCACCGCAACCGGGGCACCATCATTGACGGCCAGCACGTCAATCGTTGCGGTGGCCACATTGGACACACCACCGGAGTTGTCGGTCGCCGTGTAGTTGAATGTCGGCAAACTGGCAGTGGTATTGACGATATGGCTGTTCCAGTCGGCATTCGGCTTGAAGTACAAGGTCAGCGCATTGCCGCTTGCCGTAAGCGCCGTTCCCGTTGGAGCCAGTTGCGTCATGGCTGCATCCAGATACAGGCGGCCATTAGCCGGCAGGGAGGAAAGCGTGAAACTGGCTACCGTTCCATCGATATCAGTTCCCGTCAGGGTAATCGGAATCAGCGTGTCTTCATTCCCCGTCGCGCTGGCGTTATTGGCGACCGGTACGTCGTTGGTGCCGTGGATGGTCACCGTGATGGCCTGGCTGGCCGTGCCGTCCTGGCTGACCACGGTCAGGCTGTCGGTCAGGCTATCCCCGGCACCGAGCGACTGGATCGCGGCCTGGCTGTTGT